>CEQX01027891.1_pt1 | contig 16236 bp, 12 predicted proteins | sample 356261 | NCBI WGS metagenome assembly CEQX01 (sample SAMEA2621076, study PRJEB7988) | marine metagenome | isolation source: saline water (ENVO:00002010), including | reverse complement strand
AGGTGCCCTTTCGACCAAGCTCGAAGGGCGGAGACAGCGGCACGGCGAACATTCTTTTCTGTCATCTCAAGTTGCGGAGTTGGTAATCATTGGGAAAGGAAATGAGATGCAATAGTTTTCCATTCCTCTTCGAGGCTGAGGGTTGAGTCCGGTTCATTTTTCCTCGCCCGGTGATACCAATAGCGCGCATTTTGAAGATCGCCTTCTTCCCGGTGAAGATACGCGTGTATCCACGCTCCATCAGGATCAGGGATGGAGGAACAAAGGTCATGAGATTCATTCCATCGTCCAGATTTGGCCAGCCACAGCGAGTGTACTTCGGGTGAGATGTTTGAGGGTGGCGTCTCGTCGTTGGTAGCTGATTGCGCTAGTTCCTCGGTGGTCATTGCTCGTTGAGCAAAGACCAGAATTGCGCTGGTGAAAAGCCTCGGCTGCTGATAACCGTCCCACCATGAATCGCCTCGCAAGCTTCATCATCATTGCCTTCGGAGCCTTCGGCCTTGCTCGTGCCGATGAGCTGCCAGCTACTTTGGATAAGCCTTATCTTGGCTGTTGGTTGGCTTTCGCAGACTCCCGGGATTTTGAATTCGTCATTGGAGGAGATGGAGATGCGGAGCTCTTTTTCATAAAGAATCGGAAGCGACTCTCGGTAGGCGGCTGCACTCTGAAAATTTATTACGTACTAGAGGAAAAGGTGAAGGGGCAGGGAGGAAAAATGAGGTGGATATCTCGAAAAATGGCTCAGGATGGCTTTGAAGATTTTGGGAAAGAGACCGCAGAGCCGCCACTTCGTAAGCCCATTGGCTTCACCGCTACCTATACTGGAGGGGTTAAGGTCAGGATTACTAAGGTCTTTACCAAGGATGGGATGGAGATCTCTACGAAGGTGATCGACAAGGGTGAAAGCAAGGGAGAGTTGCGAGCCGGCGTCAAGATCCTGGTGGGTGATCTATTCAGGCAGATTGACGACGCCGACCTTGAAAAACGAGATACGGAATCCAAACTGGAGGATACGGAGATCTCTGTTCGTGCGGTTGGTGCGCGAAGAACAGCCCGGGTTAAGTTCGAAGATTACGACGTTGTGCTCACCGAAGAATTTCCCAAAGGAGTAAGAGCGTTCGCGCTGGAGTCAGATCGCTATGGAGATCACGAATTCCAGATCACTACCGCTAACCCGGAATTTGGAATCATTGAATTCTTGCAGCGAAAGAAGCTCATTCACGGTTTCTACGTGAACTGGTATCCAGATCCAGAGAAAGCAGGGGAGCAGGATGCCCGCCTTCTGTTCAAGGTGAAGTAGGGACGAGTTGCCGGGGCAAAAAAGAGAGCAGGGCGGAGATCTTGTTATTGGGTGGATTCAGGGAGGGGGCAAGGCCAGTACACCACGGGCCTGTTTTCGATCTAAAGGACCAATAATTTGACGATCTTGGGCGCGCACGGGTAGCAGAGCGCATCTTTTTTAAAAAAGCAGAGGGCTGAATAAGTTTTTATGCAAGGGAAGACCTGTTAGACCCTTTAAAAATGCACCAGCGAAGGGGTTTCGCCATTTATTTTAGATTGACTTAAATGTGCCTTAAGGTGTACCAAAGTGCACTGCATGACCTGCAGTTCTCACGGTGGGATTGCCAGCTAATAGCTTCGAAGGAGTATTCGACTTCAAACTCGATGCAAAGGGTCGTGTCTCGGTGCCTTCCGAGTGGCGTCCGGGCAAAGGGGAGGCTCTGCCTCTGCGCCTGTTGAAGTGGCGGACTCTCGAAGTGCCAGTTCTTAAGGCGCTCAGCGGGGAGGCGTTTTCAGCGATGATCGAATCTATCGATCGCTCGGATCTTTCTGCTGGAATCAAGAGTCAGCGTAAAGGCCTGCTCTATTCCCGCAACACGCAGGTCACGATCAACGATCAGGGCAAAGTTCTTATCCCTAGAAAGCTTGTCGAGGAGCATGGGTTGGAGCCGGGAGGCTCAGTTCATCTTTTCGGACGGGGAACCAATTTCGACATAGTGAGCCCTCGCGATCATGGGGCAATGCTTCAAGCCGAGGAGGCGCTCCTGGATGATCTCTACGCGTCCGTTGATTTTTCCTGAATACTTTACATCGAACACCCAATAGACTGACAAACTGCTGATGCCCCTGCCTTCTCCAACCCCGGTTCCGTCAATGACGTGGTGCCTGCCGGGCTGCTCAACAAATCTGTTGGCGGCGCCGGGGTTGGAGACACCCCCTCTCGCGATGCGAGGAGATGAGCGAATGGGTGGAGAACGAGTCTCCTCTTTCGATCATGTCCCGGTAATGCCGGAAGAAGTGATCCACTATCTTGAGCCGAGACCCGGGAAGACGGTGCTGGATTCAACTCTTGGTGGAGCTGGTCATGCGGCAAAGATTCTTCAGGCGGGAGCCGCATTAATTGGACTCGATCAGGATCCAAACGCATTGAGCCATGCAGAGGAGAGGCTCGAGGAGTATGGGGATGCGGTAGTCTTGAAGCAGATCAACTTTTCCGAAATGCTTAATGTGGGTCGCATGATCTGTCCTGAGGGAGTTGATGGAATTCTTATGGACCTGGGTGTCTCATCCCATCAATTGGATTGCGCGGACAGAGGTTTTTCACTTCGAGCTCAGGGGCCTCTGGATATGCGGATGAATCCATGTGAAGAAGTGGACGCTGCTGAGGTGGTAAACGAGTGGGATGAAGTCGAACTCGCTCGGATTTTCTGGGAGCTGGGAGAGGAGCGAAAGTCCAGAGCGGTTGCGGGGGCAATTGTGCGCCGTCGAGCGATCAAGCCGTTTAGAGATACTCTCGATCTTGCAGATTGTGTGTCCCGGGTTGTAGGCCGGAGAGGCCGTATTCATCCAGCGACTCGAGTATTTCAAGCGCTGCGAATGACAGTAAACCGGGAAATGGAGTGTCTCGAAGCAGCGCTGGAGTCCGCTCCTGCCCTTTTAAAGCCCGGCGGACGCATCGTGGTTATTACCTTCCACAGCCTTGAAGATCGGATGGTGAAGAGATTTTTCAAATCAAGGAGTCAGCCCGAGATCGATCGGCCCGAATGGCCTGCGGCGAAGAGTAATCCGGATTTCTGCATGGATCTAGTTACTCGGAGGCCCGTGATTCCCGGGTCCGATGAGGTGAAAGCAAATCCGCGAGCCCGTAGTGCGAAGTTGCGCGTCGCTGAAAAGAGAAAGGTAGGTAATTCGTGAACAGGAGGCGTGCCGTCAGAGAAAATTTTGGAGCAGGAGCGGTGGTCCTGCTGATTCTGACAGCCTTGATCATCGCGGGCGCCGGGGTGTTCCACGCCTTTACGAAGAATCAGCAGATCAAGGTCGCACGGGAATTGCAGAGGATTGAGAACCGAGTCTCCCAGCACCGTCTGGATATCACCAACCTCGAGGTCAGACTAGAGGAGCAGCTCAATCCCATTCTCCTTAATGATCGACTGATTCAAATGTCCTCAGATCTTCGGAGCATTCCCTTGGAGGCTGTGAAAAGTATTCCCCGGGAGCCAGATCCCACAGGGACGAGAGGAGCTCCTGTCCAGCAACAGTCGTCCGCGCGTCGCCTCGGTGCCACCCCGTCGTTGGTGGATCTTGATAGCCTGTGAAATCCCCCATTCATTACCGTGGTCTCCTGATCTGCCTGATAATCGTGTCCGGCTTCAGTGGGTTGTCTGCGCGGCTTATTTACCTGCAGTGGATTGACCGCGATACGTCTGCACCCAAGGCGGCTCGGAATCGGACTGCGAAGACAGTTCTTCCGGGAAAGTTTGGGTATATCGTGGACCGCAATGGAAGAATCATGGCTAGGAACCTTCCGGTTACGAAGATTACCGCTGACAAGATACATCTTCGTGATCCGGGTGTAGCGGCTCGCGGTGTGGCTTTTGCTGAGCTCGTTGATCAGAAGGAGTGGGTTGAAGCTACGGGTAAAGAGCGTCGACGCCTACTCAAGAGAAGAGCCCACCAAGTGCGTGAAGAGTTGCCGGAGGGTGAGCTCCTCGATCGTTACGTGGATCATTTCATTCCGATTACAGCCCGTGCCATCGGGGTTAGCCCGCAGGAGTTAAAAAAGAAGCTCGGTGCTAAGTTGGAGTATGTAACTATCGCGAGGAATCTGCGTGAGGATGAAGCGGATGAAATTGAGGAAACATTGAGGGGTAATTGTATCCACGGATTCCGGTTCGAGAAGGCAGTCAAGAGGTGGTACAGCGATGGCAATATGGCCACCCACACCATTGGCTATGTGAATCATGAAGGGGTAGGGCAATCAGGGCTCGAACGAGAGCTTGGGGCTCACCTTAAAGGGCAAGATGGTTACCAGATTACGAGAAAGGATCAATCGGGTCTGGTGCTGCTGCCCGGGGGCGGCATTCTTAAACCGCCACGTTCAGGGTTTGATGCGAAGCTTACGCTGGATGTGCATATTCAGAGTTTTGTTGAGGAAGAGCTGAATCGGGGTCTCGATGAATTTGACTCCAAGCGTGGAGCGGTGGTCATGATTGAGCCTGGAACAGGAGATGTGCTGGCGATCGCAAGCCGGCCTCATTTCAATCTGAACCTGCGTAATAACATGAGTGAATCCGCTATGCACTATGCAGTGCAGGGCGTTTATGAGCCAGGATCCACCCTCAAGGTGATTTCCGCGGCTGCGGCCCTCGATCTTGGTCTGATGAGTCCGCAGACACCGATGTTTTGCCATAATGGGTATATGCGGATACCGGGTGGATATGTGAAGGACTACAAGGGCTTCCAGAATATCACGCTGGAGGAGGTCCTCGCAAAATCGAGTAACATCGGAGCTTACAAGATTGGAATGCGGGTAGGGACCTCTCGATACATGGACTATCTGCGCCGTTTCGGTTTTACCAAACCAACTGGGATTCTCCTCCCTGGTGAGGAGCGTGGTTGGACCGCAGACCCGGAGAACGGAATTAATTTCTCGAGGATCACCTATGGCTATGGAGTGGTGGTCACCCCTCTCCAGATTGCCTGCGCATATGCGACCATTGCGAATGAAGGGGTGAGAATGAAGCCTCGTCTTGTTAAAGCCCTGCTCGCTAATGATGGAACTATAGTAAGAGAATTTCCTCCGGAGAGGGTGGAGAGGGTTGTTTCAGTATCTACAGCTCGGAAGATGTGCAGGGCTTTGGAAACAGTAGTGGATCCTCTCGGGAAGGGGAATACTGGTAAGTTAGCCTCCGTCCCGGGGTATCTCGTGGGCGGTAAGACTGGAACAGCGCGTATATACAAAGACGGGGCGTATCTTTCTGATCGCTATGCCGTGTCTTTCGCAGGATTTATGCCCCGGGATGACCCGGCATTTGCCTGCGTTGTCGTCATCCATGATCCCCGCTCTGATGAGATCAAGATCGGAGGAGGTTCGGTAGCCGCCCCTATCTTTCAACGGATCGCAGCCCGCACTGCAGCGTATCTGAATATCGCCCCTACCGAGGCAGTGGAGGAAACCCTCGCCTCAACTAGAAATTAATTGGCTATGATCCTGCGAGAATTGATAGCCATCCTGCCTCGCGCATCTGTTGTCGGGTCGTTGGATCGTGAGATATTGGGCTTGCAGGATGATAGCCGAAAAGTGCAGCCGGGAGACCTCTTTATAGCGGTAAAGGGAATCACTTCGGATGGTCATGATTTTGTCGATGCAGCTATCGAGCGCGGCGCTGCTGGAGTAGTGGTTGAACGTTCAGTCCATGATAGTTTGCCAGAGGGAGTCAGTTCCGTCCTGGTCCCGGACTCGCGCCATGCCCTAAGTGTCTTGTCGAGTGACTGGAATGGAAACCCCTCTGAGGATCTGCGCGTCGTCGGGGTTACCGGAACAAATGGTAAAACCACTACCGCCTTTTTAGTGCACTGGATCATGAAACATACGATGCACCGGGCAGGCCTTATAGGGACCGTGGTTTCTGATGATGGCCTTACACAGGAGCAAGCCGATTTTACAACCCCGGGAGCGTTGGTTCTTCAAGGCCTTCTCGCGCGAATTCGTAACAATGGCTGCCCCGGAGTGGCTCTTGAAGTTTCCTCACAGGGTCTTGATCAGAGACGGGCAGACGCGATTGCATTTGATGTCGCCGTTTTTACAAATCTGACCCAGGACCACCTTGATTACCATGGGTCGATGGAAAAATATTTTGGTTCCAAACGGCGCCTTTTTGAGGGTGCAGTAGAAACTGCGACAGAGAAAAATCCGGTAGCGGTCATCAATGGAGATGATCCTTACGGAGAAGCCCTTATTAGAGAATTCAGAGAGAAAATGACTGTGCTCTCTTACGGTTTTGCCGTTGAGTCTGATTTCCGCGCGGGGAATGTACAGCAGACCTCTCAGGAGACGCAGTTCCAGCTTTTTGCGAAAGGCAAATCATACCTTGTCAGGCTGCCTCTCATTGGGCGTTTCAATGTCTATAATGCGCTTGGTGCACTTGCTTCCGCGGTGGCATTGAAGATTCCCCTTCGGGAGGGAATTTCAGCTCTAGCCAATGCGCCTCAGGTTCCGGGAAGAATGGAATGTGTCGGCTCGATGGACGGCGCTACAGTTTTTGTAGATTATGCCCATACGCCAGACGCGCTTCAGAATGTCTGCCGATCCTTGCGTGGTCTTGACCCGAGGAGGTTAATAACGGTTTTCGGGTGTGGGGGAGATCGTGACAGGGAAAAACGACCCTTGATGGGTGCGGTGGCATCGCGTCATAGCGACTACTGCGTTGTGACGTCCGACAACCCGCGTTCGGAAGACCCAGAGAGGATTATCGGCAATATCGAAGAGGGAATGTCTGGCGCTATTTACGAGCGGATTGTTGATCGAGGAGAAGCAATTCGTGCTGCAATACAGGAAGCGCGAGGAGGAGATATTGTATTGATCGCAGGAAAAGGGCATGAGGATTATCAGGAGTTTGATGGTAGCCGGATGCTCTTTGATGATCGGAAAGAGGCTCGCACTGCAATGGATGCACGCCGGAAGGCAAGGGGGGAGGATCGTGTATGAATAGCTACTCTGTCAAAACGCTGTCTGAAGCGATGGGGGGTGATCTTGTCGCGGGGCGAAATGATCTCATGGTTGAGTCAGGAGTCTCAACTGATACGCGCACTCTCACGCCTGGAGCCCTCTATTTTGCTCTCAGCGGTGATACTTTCGACGGACATCAATTCCTTGAGGAGGCGGTGAGTAAAGGGGCTGCAGGATTAGTTGTGAGTAGCAGTAATCTGGAGCTTCTTGAAGCTGGGAAGGTTCCGTTGATCAAGGTCGAGGATACGCTTATCGCACTGCAGAAGCTGGCTAAGTGGTATCGTAGGCAGTTAGAGGTAATTGTCATTGGGATTACCGGCTCTAATGGCAAGACAAGCACGAAAGATTTTTGCGCCTCCGTTGTTGGTCAAAGATATGCAGTTCATGCTACCCGCGGTAATTTGAATAATCACATTGGCTTGCCGCTGACCCTGCTGGAGGCTGATGATGAGGATGAAGTCCTCGTGCTTGAGATGGGGATGAACCACCCGGGAGAAATTGCGCCATTGTGTGAGATCGCGCAGCCTCAGATCGGAATCATCACGAATGTCGGGCATGCGCATATCGAGTTCTTGGGTAGCAGGGAGGCCATTGCGGAGGAGAAGGGAGCCTTGGGCAGAGCTCTTCCGGAAGTGGGCACGCTGCTTCTTACCGTGGGGTGCGAGTTCGCAGATTATTTCGCCTCCCGGACTCCAGCCAGAGCGATAGCGGTAGGAAATGGTCGAGGAGTGATCAGGGCCGAATCGCTGAGCAGTAGCGAAGGAGGATCTTCCTTCAATCTTGTGATCGATGAGGAGCGTAGCTCCAAGGTTCAGTTGAAGGTCGCGGGCAGGCATATGGTAAACAATGCCTTGCTGGCGGCTGGGGCGGGCTGGGCTCTCGGGTTGTCAGCTGCTGAAATTTCCCGTGGTCTACAAGGTGCAGAGCTGACGGGCGGCAGACTTCGGCGCTTTGAGAGAGAGGGGATATCCATCTTTGATGACACTTATAACGCAAACCCTGATTCCGTAAGGGCGGCCATTGGGGTAGTGGCCGATCTTCCAGCCCTGAACGGGAGTAGCCGGACTGTTGTTCTGGGAATGATGGGAGAGTTGGGTCGATTTGCTGAAGAGATGCACCTTCAGATCGGTGAGCATGCTGCGAGGAATCAGTTGCAAGTAATAAGCGTGGGGATCGAGGCAGCTCGGATCGCGGAAGGAGCGAGGCGGGCAGGTGGATCAGTGGTGGAACATTTCGACAGGTATGAGGATGCCGCTAATTGGTTAAAGGGAACTCTGCGGGCTGGCGATACGGTGCTCTTCAAGGGAAGTCGTAAGGCTGCCGTCGAGCGAGTGATGAACGAAGTCTTTCCCCCAACGACAAACTGATGCTCTACTGGATTTACGAACAATGGGAGCAAGCTCGCATTTCTGGTGCGGACTGGGCAGACGCCTTTAGCTTTCTGAATATCCTTCAGTATATCACCGTAAGAGCGGGCCTGGCCACTCTGTTGTCCTTCGTTCTGATCTATCTCTTTGGCCCCGTAGTTATACGAAAGCTAATTTCACTTAAGGTGGGGCAGCCGATTCGGAGCGCAGAGGAGGTCCACAAGCTAGCAGAGCTACACGGGGACAAGGCGGGGACGCCTACAATGGGAGGAATTCTAATCATTGGGGCAGTAGTGACCTCGGTGGTTCTCTGCGGGCGAGCCTTCAACCCGTTTGTGGCGGTTACCTGTTGCGTCATGCTTGCGCTTGGGTTGTTGGGTTTTATCGATGATTATAACAAGGTAGTTCGAAAAAATTCGGCGGGGATAAGTCCGCGTCAGAAGCTTTTCTGGCAGCTTCTTATCGGGCTTCTGGCAGCTTGCTTTCTTTTGTTTAAGCCGGAGGTGTCCGGGATTGGGCTTACTGATAGTCAGGCTCTTGAGCAACGTCAGGGATTCCTGCTTGAGGTGTCTGACGGCGGAAGCCCTGATGCAGGGTTGGAGGCCGAGGGGGCTGAAGTAGAGCCCTTCCGGTTCAGTGAAGTCGGATTTCCTCTTGTTAGAACCCCATTGATCAACCTGTCGTGGTTCGCGATTCCATTTTTTATGCTGATCATTACGGGTTGCTCCAACGCGGTGAACCTTACTGATGGCCTTGATGGTCTTGCGACTGGGTGCACGGTGACGGTTTCTCTAGCGTATGCGGTGGTAGCTTACCTAGCGGGTCGTATAGTGGGACTGGAGTATCTGCATATCCCATTTCATCCGCTTCTTGGAGAGCTCAGTATTGTTTTGATGGCCCTGGTGGGTTCCGGAATGGGCTTTCTCTGGTGGAATTGTCATCCGGCTAAGGTGTTCATGGGCGATACAGGATCTTTGGCGATTGGTGGAGCTCTGGGAACAGCAGCGATATGTACTAAACAAGAATTGTTACTCGTGGTGATTGGAGGAGTGTTCGTTGCTGAGGCTCTCTCGGTGATCCTTCAGGTTGGGAGTTTCAAGCTCCGGGGTAAACGCATCTTCGCAATGGCCCCGATTCATCATCACTTCGAATTGCGGGGATGGCACGAAAGTCAGGTGATCATTCGCTTCTGGATCGTATCCATCTTGCTTGCGATGGCTGGACTGGGGCTCCTTAAAGTTCTCTGAAGAATGAATCTCACAGGAAAAAGAGTTGCAGTTTTGGGAGCGGGCCGTAGTGGGCGAGCTGCAGCCGATCTAGCCCTGCACCACGGGGGAGACGTTGTTGTATATGATGCTGGCCCTGAAGAGGTTTTCGATGGGTTGAGGAGTTTAGTTCGATGCCATCCACTGGCAACCGAGGAAACAGGGAAGGCCTGCATTGCTGATGTCGTGGTTATCAGTCCGGGAATTGAGACAGGGGGGCAATTCGCTAGTTCGTTTGCCAAGGGCGCGGGAGAATTTATCGGAGAAACTGAATTTGCATCTCGTTATTTTGACGGGTTGGTCATCGGGATTACGGGAACAAATGGAAAAACCACGACCACCGAGCTGGTTCAGAGAATGATGGAAGTTGGGGGAAAGAGCTGTGAGGCTTGCGGCAATTACGGACGCCCGTTATCAGATGTAGTTATTGAGGCGAACCCTCCGGAGGCGGTCTCTCTTGAGTTGTCATCATTCCAACTTGAGACCATCAGGACATTCAGGCCTGATGTTGCGGTCTGGTTAAATTTTTCTCCGGACCACATGGACCGCTATCGAAGCGTGGATGAATATCGTGAAGCAAAGCTACGAATCTTTAAGAATCAACGTGAAGATGATGCCGCTGTAGTTCGTTTTGGAGAAGAGGTCGGAAAGGTCAGTGCCTCCCGCATCAGTTTTTCCGCGACGGAATCGGATGCTGATTATGCTCTCCATGGGTCTGAGATTCTCTGTCAGGGAGCGAAGATCCTTGATCTCGGGGAAACGCGATTACGTGGTCTGCACAATGCTGAAAATGTGATGGCGGCCCTTGCTGCAGTCGAGGCTGTCAATATTATGCCAAAAGCTGCATTAGCGGGGCTTGAGGAGTATGCTCCTCCTCTTCATCGTTGCGAACTAGTCAGAACCCTTGATGGAGTTGAGTATATCAATGATTCGAAGGCAACTAATCTGCATGCTCTCGAGGCTGCAATCCGATCTCAGTCTCGCCCTACGGTTCTGATTGCGGGTGGAAAAGAGAAAGGGCTCGATTACACTCCACTCCTCCCTGCTTTGGAGGGGAGAGTCAGCCAAATAGTGGTATTCGGTGAGATTCGAAGTAGCTTACTAGATACCTTTTCTCCGGCGGTCCGAACTGTGAACGCGGAGTCACTGAAAGAGGCGGTTCAGTATGCAAGAGAGGCCTCTGAGCCGGGAGGAACAGTCCTCTTTTCTCCGGGTACTTCCTCCTTCGACATGTTTTCAGGCTACGAAGAGCGAGGTGATACCTACCGAAAAATAGTCCATGCCCTGAAGTAAGGGCCCATTTCATCTGACAACAAACACCCACATGAAAAAACAATTGCTACAGAAAAAAAGAATCGCTGCCGGGGAGGGAGGACTCTTCGTTTTTCATTCGAAGGTTTCTCGTCGAAAAAGACAAAGGGTCGCGGCCAGCGCGGACCTGGCATCGGAGGTTCCCAATCTCGGTGTCGCAAGAGCGCTCTTTGTTATTCTTATTCTTCATGTCGCAGCTATAGCGGCCATTTTTATTCATAACCGAGTTACAGCTGATGATGTGGTAGTAGCTCCTGAGGAGTCCAAGGAGGAGGCGGTATCTACCGCTTCGTCTGTTACGGGTTCACAGCAGGCTGCAAAGAGTGGTGAGACGTTTTACTTTGTCTCGACAGGGGATACCTATGATCGGATTGCCCAACTCAAGAGCGTAGACGTACAGGAGTTGAGGGATCTGAATGGGAGTAAGGGGCTCGACCCGGGTGCAATTCTCCGAATTCCAGTTACCCGGAAGGTCGCTGCTGAACCCCTTCCGGCTGATGATTCTGACTCGGGCCCTTCTGCGGCTGCGAGAATCGTGGGCTCTTCTAACGAGAGCGGCGAATTAGGGGATTCAGGGGCCAAGGATGAAAAAGTGATGATCACCCTGCCGGTTCGACAGGATTTGGACGTGCTTTCCGGTCCAGAGGTCTCCGTGCCCCGTGCCATCCCTGTGCCTGAAGATAATGCTCCCTTCAGGACCTATGCGGTGAAAAGTGGGGATACAGCATGGAAGATTGCGAAGCTTTTCAAGATCCCTGTTCAGAGCCTTCTCGAGACCAATAAAATCGAAGATGCCCGGAAGCTTCAGGTGAATATGAAGCTAAGGATTCCGGTTCGTTAGCGGTAGGATCTACTAGGTTCATTTTATGGGTCGTCGTGCTGCCATAATCCTCTGTATTTCCGTAGTCACTCTGGTGGCTCTCGGACTCGTGATGTTGGCAAGCACCAGCGCATGGGTTCACGGAGTCGATGATGATCCCTACCTTCTCGTAAAGCGGCAGGGCATTTTTGCGGGAGTTGGTCTGGTGATGGCTCTCATGGCTGGATGTCTTGATTACAGGATTCTCCGAAGGATATGGATGCCATTGCTTGCTCTCGGATGTGCGTTACTGGCGCTGTGTTATATTCCGGGCGTCCAAGTCGTGGTAAAGGGAGAGGCTCGCTGGATCTGGGCGCCTGTGATCGGGCGCTTTCAACCCTCTGAGGTTGCCAAGCTCCTGGTTATAGTAGCCCTTGCAGCATGGTTTGCCCAGTATCGGGCAGAGGCTAAATCATTGGTGAAAGGGTTTCTCATGCCGGGGCTCGTACTTGGAATTCCGGTAGCGCTCATTTTCTTCGAAAAGGATATGGGAACAGCAGTTGCGCTTGGTGGCGCGGGTTTTCTCGTCATGTTTGCTGCGGGGACGCGCATGTCGTTGCTTTGCCTTGTTACCGTGGTTGGAATTGTCGGATTATATACTGCGGTTGAGAGTGATCCTTACCGAAGGATGAAGTTTGAAGCGCTTCTGAATCTTGATGATCCAGATGTCCAGCGAAAGGCCGGCTACCAGCAGTACCGTTCCAAGTTAGCCTTAGCGTCTGGAGGTCTTTTTGGGGCCGGACTTGGGAACGGCGCCGAAAAGCATGGCTATCTTCCGGAGGCTCATACCGATTTCATCTTTCCTGTAGCGGGGGAGGAGCTCGGGCTCCTCTGTACTCTTGGGATCGTGTTTTGTTTTGTCCTTATCAGCACTTGTGGGATATCAATTGCTTTGCATGCGCCCGATCTTTTCGGGAGGCTCCTTGGAATTGGTCTTACGGTAGTAGTGACCATTCCCGCATTAATGAATATAGGAGTTGCTACCAGTGTCCTGCCCAACACCGGTCTCCCGTTGCCTTTTGTCAGCTATGGCGGGACGAATCTGGTTTTTACCCTGATTGCGATAGGCCTCCTCATCAGTTTGCATCGGCGCTCTGATCACATCAATCGGAAGGAGTTGCCGGTGATAAGGGAAAGGCAGCTGGCCTTGAAAATATAGCTCATAAAAGGCTGGCTTTTTCTCCCGCGTCTTATGGGGTCCAAGGAGTAAACGCTGTGTCTCGTAAACTTTCTATCGTTATCGCCTGCGGGGGAACTGGGGGGCATCTTTTTCCTGGGATTGCTGTTGCTGAAGAATCGCGAAGAAGGGGGCACAAGGTGCTGCTCTTAATCTCACGGAAGAGGGTAGATGCTGACGCGTCAGCAAAATATGGGGCTCTCGATTTTGTCAGCGTTGCGGCGATTGCCAAACCTCCCACTCTATCATTCCGAATCATTCCATTCCTTGTAAAGTTATGGAGGACCGTCATGCAATCACGGAGAATCTTTAAGGATCATCAGGTTGACGTTGTGCTGGGAATGGGTGGGTTTACTTCCCTGCCTCCAATTTATGCTGCGAGGAAAATGGAGTTACTGACCGCGCTGCATGACTCTAATGCGCTACCTGGCAAGGCGAATCGGCTTGGGGCAAGATGGTGTAACAGGGTTCTGCTCGGGCTTGAGGCTGCTCGAGGATATTTTGAATCGAGCGAGGTCCATGTGACTGGAACTCCCATCCGTAGTGAGTTTTGCAATTTACCTGAGGAGAAAGAGGCAAGAGTCAGGTTTGGACTCAAGCCGGACCAGCCGGTAGTGCTTTGTTTCGGAGGTAGTCAGGGTGCAAAGTTCTTGAATACCCTTGTGGTGCAACTGGCTGAGATTCTGGGTGAGGGAGTGCAATGGTTGCACGTGGCTGGTCGTCAGGATGAGGAGAGGGTAAAGGGGCTTGTTGGAAGCCGAGAGGGTCATGTAGTGCTTGGGTTTTGTGATGATATGCCTGCTGCCTACGCTGCGAGTACTCTGGTTATCAGTCGCTCAGGAGGGGCAAGCCTGAGCGAGTTGGCAGCGCTTGCTCTTCCGTCGATATTAATACCGTATCCCCATGCTGCGGACGATCACCAGACATTCAATGCTCGGTGTTTTGAGGAGGCGGGGGCATCAGTGGTAGTCCCGGAGTCTACCATGAATGCTGCAGATTTATCAGGGGTGGTTGGAGAAATTTTGGGGGATCCTTCGAGGCTGAAGTCGATGAGGCAGGCTGCGGATTCGTTATCTATTGCAGATGCTGCTGAAAGGATATGTGATACACTGGAGACGACTCAGAAGGCTGGGTAATCCGGGTATTGAGGCTTTTCGGCGAAGCAATTCATGCTCACCATGACGGCTGTCGAACATGATTGACGGGATTAGCCAGCGTCTTCTCGATCAAACCAATCCCCTGCGCATACACCTGCTAGGCGTAGCGGGGTCGGGGATGAGTGGTATTGCAGCCCTCCTTCTTGAGATGGGGCATGACGTCAGTGGCTCTGATCGTGTAACAAGTGGGGAGATTGAGCGGCTGCAAGGCCTGGGGCTAAAGTTCTCGTCTCCTCACTCAGGGGCAGCGGTGTCGGGTGTCGATGCTGTTGTTTACTCCTCGGCAATCAAGCCTGATAATGTGGCTCTAGTCGAAGCTCGAAGAACTGAGGTGCCTTGTCTTCGCCGCGCAGAATGTCTGGCCGCGATTCTGCATACCCGGAAAGGTGTGCTGGTTGCCGGGACCCACGGGAAGACGACAACGTCAGCAATGTGTGCGCACGTTCTGAACAATGCGGGGGCTGCGGTATCCCATTACGTCGGTGCAGAGATTCCTGTCCTAGGAGCAAATGCACATTGGGACGAAGGTAGTGAATATCTGGTTGCTGAAGGAGATGAAAGTGACGGAACTCTCGATTTGTACCGGCCGGCATATGCCGTCGTGCTTAATATCGAAGAAGAGCACCTTGATTACTATCAGGGACTCCAGCAGATTGTCGGGGTTTTTCGGACGTTGCTCGAGCAAACCTCAGGGAAGGCGATCTATTGTCGAGAGGATTCCGCAGCCTATGAACTGTGCAGCCAATACGAAGGTGGGCTTTCCTACGGATGGAGTGACGCAGATTATACGGCTGTTGATTTAGTGGAGGGTCGAGGGGTGATAGCATTTACCGTTTTTCGCCGCGGTGAGGAGATGGGTAGAGTTGAGCTCGGGATTCCGGGCCGACATAACGTCTTAAACGCTCTTGCTGCTATCGCGCTCGCAGATGATCTCCAAGTTGATTTCAGCTGTGTGACCCGCGCGCTCTCTTCCTTTGCGGGTGCCAAGCGGCGGTTCGAGTCGGTCTATCTCTCGCCTCGCTTTCATGTGATTGATGACTATGGGCACCACCCAACCGAGATAACGGCCACGCTTCAAACAGCCCGTTCCCTTGAGCCCAATCGCATTGTCGCCCTGTTCCAGCCGCATCGTTACTCGCGGACAGAGCGCCTTGCCGCAGAGTTTGGCAAAGCGCTCCAAGGAGCGGACCTCGTGTTTGTAACGGGGATCTATGCTGCCAGCGAGAATCCCATCGAGGGGATTAGCGGCATGACAATTCTTGAGGCTGTGGAGAAGTACGGGTCCACCAAATGTGTTTATCACGAGGATCTATCAACCGTTCATCACGTAGTAGGGAATGCATTAAAGGCGGGAGATCTTCTTCTTACCCTTGGAGCAGGGAATGTCCATGAGGCGGGAAAAAGGATTTCAGCGGATCTCCAGCTGGTTGATCTGCTGAAAGGTGAGTTTGCTGAGTCCGACATCGACATAAAACTTTATGAGTCGATGCGTCGTCATACGACGATGCTTGTTGGAGGACCGGCGCAGTTCTGGATTGAGCCCAGAACCTTTAGTGCTTTTGCTGGTGCAGTTAATTTTTTCAAGGAAAGAGGGGTTCCTGTCCGGGTCGTAGGGCGAGGTTCCAATCTCCTTGTCAGAGATGGAGGAATCCGCGGAGCAGTGATTCATCCTTCGAAGGGAGAGTTTGGGGAGTTGAGAGTGAGGGGAAATCTCCTTACTGCGGGCGCTGGTGTGCGATTCAAAAAGGTTGCTAGTTTTGCAGAAGACGCGGGATTAGGAGACTTCGCATGGATGGAGGGTATTCCTGGTAATGTCGGGGGAGGGCTGCGCATGAATGCGGGAGCGATGGGATGGGAGACTTTTGACCAGGTGGTTAGCGTTACCTTTCTGGACCAGGATGGAGAGATCAGAACCCGCACGCGCGAGGAGATTGAGGCCCAATACCGCAACGTTCCGGAGCTGCACCAGAGCTATGCGCTGAGCGCAGTTTTCCGGGGAGAGGCATCGAGCCGCGATGAGATCAGAGAGAAAATGGTAGAATCAAAAATCCATCGCCGGCAGAGCCAGCCGCTTGCGGCAAGTGCTGGGTG
>CEQX01023946.1_pt1 | contig 16280 bp, 12 predicted proteins | sample 356261 | NCBI WGS metagenome assembly CEQX01 (sample SAMEA2621076, study PRJEB7988) | marine metagenome | isolation source: saline water (ENVO:00002010), including | reverse complement strand
TCACAGGTCGAAGTTCTTAGAGGGATGGATGTAGGAGAATCCGAAGCTGCTCGAAAAATGCCAATCGGTCTTTCATTAGTCCAGAGGACGATTATTGATGACATTGGAGTAAATGGAATCCCGCGCTCTCAAGCAGCTCTTGCTAGAAGAATTGGACGCTCTAGGGCATCTGTACATTCCGCAATTAAGGTTCTACGTCGCCGTGGAATAATGCGAGAAGACCGCTTAGAAATGGCACCTCACCTAATCAATGCAGAGGAATGGCAGAACTCTCGGACCATTGATTATGAATGGTCGGATGAAAGACGTTGATTCACTAATCGTCTCTCAAGAGGCGTTTGTTGCGCATTATTCAAAGCCCCTCGGCAATCCGTTGGCTGTATGTTCGACTTAAGGCTGGATGAAATTCCTCTTCCAGCGAGTAAGAATGACAGAGAGAAACTAATCTCTTGGTTAATCGATACACTTTGCTTACATCGCCGGCGAGGCGAGAATGCCGCTGATGATGGAACATTTTCACCAATTCACAGAGTTCTTTCTGAACACTTGTTCATGGATCCGAGTAAAGGGTATGAAACAAGAGAGTTGGCAGAAAACCTCGGTCTGACTCCTGCTGCAATTCACCATCACTTTGTGCGTTTAGTTTCTGCAGGATTAGTATCAACATCATCAGGAAAGGGATGGAAAAATTACTACCTGACTGGAGGCTCAATCGAAAAAGCAATTTCGAATATGAAAGCGAGAGCACAATTGATTCACTCACAGCGCCTAGAGATTTTCGATGAAGTTTGGAATCGTGGTAAAAAGGTTGCAATGAAAATTGAGTTGCCCCCTGATGGTAAACCAAGCGCCCTTCTAAGAGTGAAAGAATGGGGACCACTTGAAGAAGGAGAAAGCGAATTATCTAGATTTATGGCAGATATAGGATTACTAGGAGAGCGGCCAGGAAAGGAAATCGCAGCAGATTCATTATCTGTTAGAATTTTCGAAATGCTACTAAATTCCGGCGCTCCTATTTCGATTGATGAAGCAGCTAAAGCACTTGATGGCCCGAAACCTCGAGTCGGAAGAATCCTAGAAAGATTCAGATCCACAGGCATGGTTGAGCGGGTTGCTAGAACCGACCGATTGTCGACCGCGTTATGGTCGGCAATGACTACTCAATACATGCGTAGAGGCGAAGATTGGTTACTAAAGAAAGGCGGATTTGAGCGATTGTCGATTCCTAATTCTTTGTTGAAGAATCTAAAGAAAGGGACTTGCAAGCCTGAAACTATCGAGAGAGCACTCAAATCTATGGATGCTAAAGACCAGATGTTGCTACTGAATCTACTAGGAGGAAGACTCCCACTCGGACATAGATTGGTCGGTATGGATGTTTCAATGTTGAAGCAGAAATCGATGGATGACCTCAACCGTGTTATTCGAAGAATCGAAAAGGTTGGTCAATTAGTTGCCAAGAATTCACTTGTTGCTTGAGCAAACTCCTCTCGACTTTGCTTACCATGCATGATGCTACGGATCTTCTTAGCGCTTGGTAGACCCTTAGTGAATGAAACCGCATGTCCTCTCATCGATTTAATATCGAGTCCTGTTGTTTGGCGAGCCAATTCTATGTATCGGTTCCAGCACCATCTCCTAGTTGCGAATTGCTTTGCAACATAGCTCAGGCTATCCCAATCGCCATCATGTGCTGCAATCCATGGGAGTTCATCTCTATCCATCCAACCTAATCCCACTTTTATTTCGCCGAATACTGATGGCCGGCCAATGGCTCCACGTCCAATCATTAACCCTGCAGCGTGAGTTTGAGAAAGGCATGCCTTGGCAGTTTCAGAATCGACAACATCGCCGTTAGCAATTACTGGGACGTCAACTGAATTGACTACTTCAGTAATATAATCCCAATCAGCAATTCCAGAATATCTCTGTTTGAGTGTTCTTCCATGAACACAGAGGCGCTGAATTCCTACCTGTTCAAGCTCTTCACAGATTTCTTTAGCGTTGAAGTTTCCTTGACCCGTTCCAAGTCGCATCTTTGCTGTGACTGGTATATTGACTCGATTAACAACAGCCTCACACATTGCTACAAGATTTTGAGGTTCGCCCATCAGTGCAGCCCCCGCACAGATTTTGGTTACTTTTGGAGCCGGACATCCGAAATTGAGATCGATAATATCTGCACTATCTTCGAGAAGTTCAGCGGCAAGGGCCATGTCATCAATCACTCCACCGAATATCTGAGGAATGAAGGGGTTTTCATCTTCACAGGTTTCCATCTTCCTCCAAGACATTGCTGCATCACGAGTTAGTGCTGTCGAATTGGTGAATTCTGTAATCGTAAAATCTGCACCACACTCTTTTGCAAGTAAACGGTAGGGCAAATCGGTAACACCTGACATTGGAGCTAGAAATAAAGGACGGCGTTCGCCATCCCATTCACTTGGTTTTGGCAAGATGAATTCGCTCATCTTAATCACCCACTGGGGTGAGGATCTGCTCAGAAAGTAGATTCCCAGTCTTCAAGATCTTGTGCTTCAGCCCATGCTTCATCGGTAGTGTCGCCACGCGCCTTTAGCACTTCACGAGCAAGAATCCAGTAAAGAAGAGCCAATGATTTACGACCCTTGTTGTTAGCCGGAAGAGCAAGGTCTACATTGCGCAGGTTGTTGTTAGCATCACAGATTCCAACGATTGGCAGACCGGAGTTAACTGCCTCACGTAGAGCTTGCTGGTCTGCTGCAGGGTCTGTTACGAATAGCATGTCTGGCTCTACATAGGAGCGTAGAGCAGGATTGGTTAGGCTGCCTGGAATAAATCTTCCAACAGCAGCGTTTGCGCCAATTGCTTCAGCGAATTTTCGTGCTGGCCTCTGACCGTATTGACGAGCGCTAACTACCATGATGTTAGCAGGGTTGTAACGGTTAAGGAATTGAGAAATAGAACGGATTCTGTTGTCAGTAATCTGGACATCGATTAGGTAAAGCCCATCTGAGCGAACCTCTTGGATAAATTGTGCCATATCTGCACTCTTTTGTTGAGTACCGATGTGAACGGCGTTTGTCTCGTATGTCTCACGGTCGACTAGAAGTTCTGTCATGGTAATGACTCCAGCATTCGGGCCACCAGCCCCTCCTAGATAACCGCTTCGTAGGGCTAATTCTACCAGATGCGGCGCAGTGATGCGAACTCATTGCTACACCTGAAGGGGTAACCTTGATTGCAGCGCAGCCTCTACGTCTAATGTAGGAGGATTCATTTTGCCCGATATGTCTCCCAGTAACCTTGTAATCGCTGAAGAAAGCGATGAAGGTTTTTGGATGGGTGAATCCGGCAATTCCCTGCATGTTTCAGCGAGTGATCTTGAGAGGCACGCATACTGTCCACTATCTTGGTCTCTAGCAAGAGATGGTAAAACTGGGAGAGGAAAAGCTATCGACAAGGGCCGCATTAAGCATGCAGAAATCCATCAGAAGGTCGAGAACTTCAAGCAGAAACAGAATGATTTACGAAGAGCGCTAATTATCTGGTCGTGGTGGTTTACAATTGTTGTAATGTTCCTCACAGATGCGATTATTTTCACAAATATCTCTGATGATAGGACTCCAATCGATATTTCTCGATATCTTTCAATATTATCTGTGGTATGGTTGGTTGCTGGACTTCTTGCGATATATCTGCCATGGAGAAAGTGGATTGACCTACCAATCGAAAAATCCCGAGAGCTTCAAGATCTCAAAAATCTTAACGAAGTAGCCATACCTGGCACATTGCAACCTTACGGTTTCATCGGAGGGTGGAGACAAGGAGGTAGAGTTGAAGCAGGCTTGTTGATGGGCGCCACTATTTTCGGATTGCACGCAATTGGATTATTATGGGCAGAAAACAAGGAGCAAGCTGGATTTATTCTCGTTACTGTTGCAATGATTTGGACTTTACTTGCATCTTGGCAATTGCAGAGAGCATTGTTAGCAGACAATGCTCTAGAAGTCGCTAGAATCAATGCAGGCCTAGATGAAAATACTGACGTAGCATATTCGGATGATGAGTCCACTGCAGGCCTACTGATCGATGACTTGAGTGGCCTGAGAGGAAGACCCGATCAAATCGTTATCGTAGATGGTGAATTCATTCCAGTTGAACAGAAGACTGGAAAAATTCCTGACAAACCTCACAAATCACACAAAATGCAATTGTTAGCATATCTACATCTTGTTGAATCAACAACTGGTAGAAAACCTCCTTATGGAGTTCTCAAATATGGTTCTGAGAACCTACATACCATTGACTGGAATGATGAAAATAAGCACCAATTATTCTCTGCAATCAAAGAAGTTCAGCGACTAATGGTTCAAGGAGGAGCAGAAAGAAATCACAATCGTAAAGGTAAGTGCGAAAATTGTTCTAGACGCTATGCTTGTGGAGCAAGCCTAGTCTAATCGTAAGCGCATCCTTCTTCGTTAGGATATACCCAACACTTGCTTTCAATCTTTATTAAAACTTGAAAAGAATCCTTGTAGATGCCTGTGATCTCTTCTCCATATCCTCTAGCATCAACGGATAAGGTCCAAGTTCCAACGGCTAGAGGTTGTTGGAAAGTTGCGACCATTTTTCTCTCGGTTTCAGTTACTTCCTCGTACCAAATTTCATCACCATTAGCATCGGTTAATGATGCCCTAACAAACCTAACATCAGTAGGAATACCAGGAAGAACCAACTCTAATGGCATTGCTGCAGAAATGTATGCACTAATCTCAACAACATCTGAATTTACCTCAAATGTCTGACTTGATGAATAAGAGGTGCTTCCTTGCACGTCCATTATATCGGTAGTGAAAACGTGCGAGGCATTGATCTTGTCCTTGACTTCAACCATCTTTGCCTCTGGCCGTAAATCTTCCATGAATTCACGCGCTGGAACCAATCCAATACAGCCCATGCTAGAAGCCATTAGAATGGCTAACATCATGAATGCAGACATTGCTGGCCTCGGCCTCATCGTAATATCCGAAACATTACCAATGTATCAATGACACCCCTCGATGGTTTGAAGCGTAAGTTTTGTTTCGAACACTTTGCCTGAATGAAGTCAAGAGGGTCAGCCGAGCGTTAGCGATGACGAACCCTATGAGTACTGACAGGCACCTTACTCAAATTTGGCGCCACAAACTGAACACTCCGATGCGTCTACTGGAATGTCTGCGCCACAGGCGCCGCACTCAGCAGTCTCTGCCTTCTTTGAACGTCTTCTAACGCCCCGCCTTCTCTTGTTTTCAGCAGCAGCCGCCGCAGCAGGATTTAATTCGTCAGCTTCTTCATCATTGAATGAGAAATCCATAGCATCGTCTGGCAATAGATTACCCGCCAATGAACGGTCTTGGATTCCCATTCCGATTTGAACTTCATCGCCCGGCATGACACCTTCCTCTCCAGTAATTTCGTACAATTTACCACGAATGTCTGCATCGCTAGCAGATAATTCGCTTCCATCATCTGCATGAGACTTTATGTCCTTATTTTCTAGAATTGCATCAATGTCGTGTCCCTCAAAGGTTTCCTCGATCGACTTGAGAGTTGTTGTGACAGTTGCGAATGCCTCTTCGTCATCTAACTCGACATCCTCTTCTGCCATTCTTCTATCATAAGCTGCTTCGACCTCTGCCTCGGCCCTGGCGATATTCTCATCCCAATGTCCTTCCAAATCATCCGCATCATATCCGAATTCTTTGACAGCTTCATCAAATCCTTCGTATCCAGCAGCATGAATGGTTTCTGGATCGACCTCTTCTTCTTCGTCTTGAAGAGGAATTACCTCCTTGTCAAAGACCCTTCTTTCTCTTCTTTCAAAGAATTTGGATGAGTCTTGCTCAGCACCACAATAAGGACAGTTTGCCAGCAAGTCTGGTATTGATTCACCACAACTCTCACAGTCATGGAATTGCTTTCTGGCCTTCTTGAGGTTGAATGTACACCAAGGACAACGGTCTTCTCCACCCTTCAATTCACCATCACAAGCAGGACAGTAATCGAAAATATCTCGCTCGACTTCTTCTTCAACTTCCCTAGTCAGAATAACTGCTGCGATTAATACAGCAATCAAAATGACACAGATAACTGCTATCATCCCAGCGGTTTGGAAAGTCATACTTCCAGGGTCATCAGCAACATTACTACTTGATTCCTTAGAATCCCAATTCCAAGATTGTGTTGAACTGACCGTGGTTTCATCAGGTATTAAGTTGATATTTGTGTAAGGTGCTGAAGCGGTAAAGGTACATTCAACTGTAACGATTTGGCCACCAGTAGAAACTTCGATTGGTATGATTTCGAATGCCTCTCCTAACTCGTTTTCACACGAATAATTCACTGTCCCAGTTTCTTGAGAAGCGAGTTTGATTGATACTGTATATTCATCACCAGCCATCAATGGGAATTCTACTGGTTCTTGGTTTGAATCAACCAATTCCATTGAAGTCATAGACCAAGATAGTCTCAGTTGGGCATTAACTTCGACACTACCATTCGCAAATGAGTTGAGAGGGTTAGCATCAAAGGAGCCCGATAAAGGAACCCACTGCGCCTCAAATTCGGCTGTATGCGAGCCACTTTCGGTAGGCAGAGTGTTTTGCCAAATTTCAGTCTCTCCTGCTTGAATTGTGATTATCGGTTGAGAATTTTCCGTCACTGTTTGGCCTTCCCATGTGTAAATCAACTTACCCTTGACTTCGACATCTCCTGTGTTGGTAATTGCTACTGTCCATTCGACATTACTTCCACTATTGACGGTGTTTCTAGAAGGGACTGCAAACGGGTCAACTGAAACATCCGGGATGTCATACTTGTCAAAATATGTGCTGATTCTATCATTTTCAGTACTTTCTTGAATGAAGGTAGCTGTGCCATAAGGGTCTATTGCAGCAGTGATTTGATGATTTCCTGCGGACAATCCAGAAACATGACTGTACAACAAATCGAAAGACCATGCTTGTTGAGCATTTTCTCCACCACTGATATTCACATAGAATGTTGGCAGTGGAATATTGACTCCATTATCATCCTTGACTTCAATTCTCATGGGAACTTCCGAGACTCCATCTCCTGATGTTCGAATTAATGTTCCAGAAATTGTCCATGGTCCCTGAAGTTCGCCATCTTCTACATCTACAGACAGTTCTCCCAAATGAGCGATATCCATCCTAGGATTGACGGTTAATGAGGAGGTGAAGGAGTTCTCTTCGTCTGCTTCAATCACTGCATCATCAAGGTCAAGAGTCACTGTGAAATCATAGGTGCCCGATGAGGGGGCAGTCATTGTATGATTTACCCACACACTTTCGCCTGCTAGAATAGATGGAACATTCACAATTTCACTTTGAGATTCCAATTCAATTTGCAATCTACTCGCATCAGCATCTTGTGAACCGGTATTCGATACTTCTGTTGAAATCAACACATCATCGCCGGACTGAACATCGACAGGACTTGATGAAATGGTAGTGGCTTCCAAATCTGCCAAGCCAGCAACGATAATTTCAGAGAAGAACAATTGTTCACCCGCACCATCATACTCGAATGCAACCCATACCTTGTGTTCACCGACTGTTAATCCAGACTTGACAATCTGGACATCCGCAGTAGACTCTGCTGCTATGTCAACGGTGTTTGCCGAGATCAATTGTGATGATGATACACCATTCCAATAAAATTTGTAAATTACATCTTCAGCTTCAAAATTATTTGAATTGTAAAGAGTGAGTGTAATTGTAATTGAGCCACCCTCAACAGGACTAGAAGGAGAAATTGCGACTGTTGATTCTGATGCTTGAACCCCTCCACTATCTTCAGCATCAACAGATATTGGCATTACTGAAAGAATCATTATCGCGAGGACAATACCAGTCAAGACAGACCTTGCCATAATAGCAAGAGGACAGGGGTAGCACTTGAAACAACCGACTCTCAGAATGGTTTCGGTTGGATATTTCAAACCACCAACACACCCCGTAGGGGGGTGTTGCAATGCGAGCATTGAAGGGCGGGGGGTGTTGTCAGGTAGATGATGAGGCGCTTCATCTCGGTGCTATTGGTCGTGGTTGTCATGACTATTGGGCAAAGTGGTGATGTGTTTTTACTCGATTCGAAGGTTGTGAAAAATGCTGATAGCCAGTTAACATTAGTATTCGCTAATGGTCCGAGTGAGAATCAAGATGTCAAAGGCTTGTACACACTGAGTTTTTCTTCTACAGGTAGTGGAACTATTTCGAGTATTGAAATAGGTATATCTAGCGATGGGACCAATTGGGACGAGGTCGCTAATCTTACCTCGACTCCTTGGCTCAAGCATGTTGATACGACAGAATATGCAAATGGGTCATGGACTTTCCGAGCAAGAGCATGGGACTCAAGTGTTGAAAATTTCTCGGTATGGTCTACTAGTGGACAATTCAATGTAGTAAACCAAGTTCCTGTAATCACATCATTCGCACTGTCTAACTCTGGTTATGGCAGTGGGACTACTGCGCTGGACCGTGCATGGTATGCGCTTGATGCTAATGGAACTCTAGCATTTACTTGGTCCGCAAACGATGATGACCTAACACATGCTAGCCTTGCAAATGTACCTGGGCCCGGGTCTCCTTCAGATGATGGTCCCGGAACACTAGCCTACGGCTGGAATTGGAATACGGGAGCAATCGCTGAAGGAACTTACAATCCAAGACTGACGGTTTGGGATGGGTCCGGCCTTTCAGCTAGCAAAACCATGTTCATTGGAATCGATAGAACTGCTCCGACAATATCTACACCAACTATTGGAGACGGGAGCGAATGGAGCGATAGTACTGAAGTGGTAATTTCAGGATTCGATAGTGCTACTGATGATGGAAGTGGTTCTGGACTAGATTATGTTCAAATCCAACAAGATGGTACTTGGAGTGATGTTACGACCTCCAGTACGACATTAACCTTTGAAGAAGGTGAACATCAAATTTTGATGCGTGCAGTTGACAATGTTGGAAACATAGGCTCAGCAAATACTGTTGACATCAAAGTGGATGTCACCGAACCAGAAGGTATTGGATGGTCTGTAGATGAATTGAGTACAAGTCATGTCGGACCGGTTAACATTTCTTTTTCTGCTCAAGATTTAGGCTCGGGAATTGACCTTGATAATTCTAAGATCCAATACGGATTTGACCTAAATGGAGTTGGAGCAACACCTGACCAATCTGGACGATGGATTGATCTTGGAGTCACTGGACTAGAAGGGACGATGGGGTTGTCATCATGGGCAACAAAATCCAGACAATATCTGATGGTTAGAGCAATAGTTACCGATGAGGCCGGCAATGAATTGGTCACAATCCCAAGTGCTTTCCAGATTTTACCTGGCCTCGACTTATCTTGGAACGCTAGTGAAACCGGTGTAGACAGATTAGTTGCCAGACCAGGCGATACAAATGGACAAATCGAAATTACAAGTTTGTTAGAGGCAAATCAAGCATACGGTGGAGCTGTCACTGTATACCTACAGGCTGCACCTGCTGATAGAAGCGCAGATGTCGATTGGACTACCATGCAAACGGTTGTTATTGAAGGTGGCAATCTTTCAGATGAGTGTTCCTGTGAACTAATCGTTTGGGATTATGTTATACCTAATACTGGGCAATGGGACCTGAGATTAGTAGTGGACCCAAACAATGCGATTGATGAAAGAGATGAATCGAACAATAATCACTACATGATGGTAACCGGGGCTTCGGTAACAGGTGTGGGAGTAGTCACTTCTTTCGCACCAGGGATTATCGCCCTATTGTTGACTGGATTTGCTATAGCTTGGTATCAGAAGAGGAGAATCACTCCTCCTCCCAACTAACTTCTTCGTCATCTGCTAAATCCATCATTTCTTGAACTTCTTCCTCATTTTCAGGATCGACTTGTGCCGCTTTCAATCTACGATTTCTACGGTTTGCAACATCGCTTAGGCCAGGGACTAGACCTGCGAATTCATCTGTGCTGGATGAGTATTCTTTCTCAGCGATGGAATCTAGCGAACGGGATTCGAGACGTGACTTCTTTCTCTCTCTTTCGAGGAATTTCAACACGGTTCCATGTTCACTTCCACTAGCTAACATTTCGATTGCTTGCCTAGCGTTGGAAAGTCCAGCACCTTCACCCACCAAAACTACAGTCGATTTGTAAATCGAAATTTCAGAGCCTGTGTGCTGTTCAATCATCTTGCGAATTTTACCTTCAGAACCAATAATTCTTGCACGGATTCTTCGCTGCTGATTAGAGCGCTTTCCGACGTGGTCTCTCAAATCGACCATCTCAAAAAACCAATCATCACGAAGTAGTTGAATCGCTCTTCCTGGAGCCATTCCTCGGCCCACAGCCTTGATTACATCTGGTAATTTTAGAGCCTTTACCGGGTCATAACCGCCAACATCTGGCCAAATAACATCGATTTCGCCTGTATTAGAATCAATATGGATATTCTTGCATCCTGCTGCCTGTTCAAGCTCACGCCTAGTAGCACCCTTAGCACCGATTAAGACCGCAATACGGTCTTTAGGGACTCTAGGAAGAGACTGACGCATGGAGTAGGCGTGAAGCCTGCCCTTATTCAATACATGTGTAAGGACTATTCCTCTTCTTCACTAGGATCGATATGTGACAAATCCATCTCAAGAACATCGAACATCGCCTCTGCTAATTCGATTTCAACTCCGTTTTTATTTGCCCATTCTACGAGTCTTGTCACATCCCGAACCAAGAATTCCTGACTCTTTGGATGAGATTGAACAACGGCTTGACCCACATCGATTACAACCGGTCTATCCCCATGCCACATGATGTTGTAAGGAGAGAAGTCTCCGTGAACCATGTTGGCCTTTTGCCAAGTTACCGCTAGGAATTCCAACAATTCTTCGTAAACAGCAGCAGGATCAACGATTTGTACATCTCTTAATCTTGGAGATGGCGCGGTAGGAGTTCCAAGGTATTCCATTACCAAGACATTCTTGTGAACTCCCAAAGGCTTGGGGACCGCTAATCCCCATTTTTCAAGCCTAGACAGATTTCTGAATTCTTTTCTCACCCATATGTCCACTAAATCACGATGACGGCGCTTTAGGCCACCAAATCTTGGGTCACCCTCAATATACTGAACTAAATTCTTGAAAACTGCATTCGATGTATGGAAAATCTTGACAGCAACCGGACCACTTTCCCCTGTACCATGGAACACATGAGCCTCTTTTCCTCTCGCTATTGGGAAATCAAGTGTATCGATTAATCCAGATTTCATCAATTTATAGAGACTCATTAGCGTTAGACGGTCGAAAACTGCGTCGAAGACACGCCTATCTACCCACTCAAATGGACCATCACCCAAGACTCCAGAAAGACCTTCTTCGATTTCGGTGAACATCCGCTTGTATTTTTTCTCAGTCATCCAGCCAGTGCCTTTGGATGATTCTAGACTCTTGATGAACTCGGAGGACTCGTTGTCCATGTAATTCTGGTCAGCATTTGTTTTACGACGCCTACGATTATTCCGGCGCTGCTTGGTATCTTTGGAGAGTTCTTCGTCCCAATCAGATTGGCGTCCCATAATTTGGCCTCCTTATTGCTGAAGCCAATTAGGATTTGAAGATTTGAATTCAACCGAAGAGATCGTTGATCTCATCGTCGTCATCATCATCTTCCATTTCCTCGACTGCCTCTTCTTCTGGTGCTTCATCTTCATTGGAAGATGCGAATAGTCCATCTTCGTCATCAAAGTCATCTGCTTGTGTATTCATTCCGAATACGTCTACCTCTGAAGGTAGCACTCCTTTTCTGGAAAGATACATGGCTTGAGTTTTCGTATAACGGTGTTTTACATCGGCTTTGGAATCTTGGAAATCCCATGGCCAAACGATAATCAGGTCGCCTTCACGAACCCATTGACGTCTTCGCATTTTTCCTGGAATTCTCGCCATTCTTGTTTCGCCATCAGCACACAATACTGTAACTCTACGGCCACCCAAAATTTGCTCTGCGATTGCAAACATTTCGTTGACCTTGACGTTTGGCATCTTGACACGAATCTTAGAGGATTCTCCCTCTACATTACCCATCAGACGAGCTAGTTCTTCCTCGTCTACTTTCTCTTCGCGCCTACGGCCCATAGGTCAAGCGAAAAGCCCTTCCTACTTGAAGGCTAAGACTCAATTCAAGCCAAGTTTAGGCTGTCTGCGGCTCTGTAACACATATCGATTAGTGTGTCTCCAGATAATCCTAGAAGGATTGTTGCAACCAAACAAATCCAAATTGCCATCCTGATAGATGCGCCATAAGGTAGAGGCTTTCTGCGTCCTTCTTCTGGAACATCTAGGAACATCACAACTCCAATTCGTAAATAATAGAATACTGAGATTGCGCTGTTGATGAACATTGCAAGAGCAAGCCACCAGACCCAATGAATCTCTGAGAATGACACTGTACCATTCATCCATAATTCGCCAACGCTTGTTGAAACAATACCTGCTATCACCAAGAATTTCGACATGAATCCAGCAAGCGGAGGGACTCCGGCAAGTGCTAGCATGAAGATGAACATCGCTGTTCCAATCAATGGATCTCTGCGTGCTAGACCAGATAGCGCTGATAGCCTGCTAGCTCCACCTTCCATCTCAAGAAGACCCAAAACGAGGAATGCTCCCAACTTGAATGCGACTAGAACGAATAGATGGAACAGTACGGCTGCAACTATTGCTTCAGCATAATCACCCGGTGCCTCTACTTCTCCCCACTTCCATGCTCCAACAGCAGTTAATGCTGCAAGCATGTATCCTGCATGAGCTACGGAAGAGTATGCAAGCATTCTCTTTGGATTAGTCGAACCTAGCGCTGCAACGTTACCCCATGTCATTGTAATAACTGACAAAGTAGCAAGCGTGTACAACCAAATTGCACTCTCATCAGCACCAGCTTCTGGCAGTGCGATGACAAGTAATACTCTGATTAAACCAATCATTCCCATAGCCTTAGACGCAGTTGCTAGAACACCTGCAACCGGTGAATTCGCTCCGGCATAAGCATCAGGAGCCGCAAAGTGGAATGGTGCTGCGCTGACCTTGAATCCAAATCCGACCAAAACTAATCCAAGAGCGATAGTTCCTAGGATGGTTGAATCAGCCCAATTCGCCGCAATAGTATGTAATTGCAGACTTCCGAACTCTAGGTAGAGTAGAGATAGACCATACAACCCAACTCCGCTTGCAACCGAACCTACGATGAAATATTTGACTCCAGATTCTGCCCCTGCTTTCGATTCCTTGTGGAATCCAACCAAGACATATGTGGCTAGGCTTGCTAATTCTAGACCCACGAATAGAACGAACAAGTCTTGAGCTAATGCAACAATACACATACCGATTGCAGTGGTTAGCATCAGTATATAGAAATCGGCCTGGCGCCTGTTATCATACATCTCTTCTAGACTCTTCTTTCCTTCAAATGTGTGAGCTGGGATTCTATCCAAACTCGCCATAGATGCAAGAAGAACCGCTGCTAAGAACAAGATTTCGAAGAATCTCGAGAAGTTATCCATTTGCAGAATGACTATGCCATTGCTCATTACTGCCGTAGTATCCATATTACCATCAATAGCTTCGATTGCCATCATTCCCAGTGCAGTAAACAGAGTTCCTGTTGCAAGTATACCGGGGATTGCAGGAGAACCTGTAACCTTGAACCTCTTTCCTCCCAAGAACCACGGGACTCTTACCTTGGTCAGTGGAATTCGGAATTTTGAATTACCCAAGTTTGGAATGATGAAAATCAATAGCAAACCACAGATTAGTATCGTTTCTGGAGCGAAAGCCTTCCAGAAGTCAGTGCTGAATACTTCTACAACTGTAGGAAGATCGAACTCGTCTTCTCCGTGTACCATAGTAACTTCACTCATCTCAGATACCCCCTAAGTTGAATACTCCTTCGAAGAAGGCAACAGTCCATTGGTCCATCATTCCCAATGCAATGAATGGGAAAATACCGAAGATTACGGTGAATATTGCAAGGATTATCATGCCTATGTTCTCTGTTAGTGTGATATCTGGGGGCGTTTCTCCATTGAGAGATTCTGGAGGCTGTCCCTCATCTCCACCTTCGAAGATTGTTCTTTGCATAGACCATAGGTAGTATGCAGCAGTAATTGCTAGAACGGCACCAGGAAGTAAAATCCACCAACCGTATTCAGGCCAGAATGCTATCATAACCATCAGTTCTGCAACGAATCCTGCCAGCAACGGCAAACCTAGGCTTGCCATCCAAGCAAACATCATGTAGACTGCCAAATATGGAGACCACTTTGCCATGCCACGCATAGCACCAATTTCCATCGAGTGGTAATGGTGCTTGAATGCACCACAAACTGCGAACAGCATTGGGGAGATGATTCCGTGTGCGAACATCATGAATAGCGCAGCTGCGTATCCAATTGGCTGCATACTAGCAATACCTAGTAGGATTACACCCATGTGAGATACTGATGAATATGCTACCATCTTCTTCAGGTTGGTTTGTCCAAGACAAACTATTGCTCCCCAAACAAGAGAGATTAGACCAATAGCCATGATCACGTCTTGATAGTAGACTACTGCATCCGGGAAGATTGCAATTGGAATTCTTAGCATACCATATGCTCCCATCTTCAGCATAACACCAGCTAGCAACATTGAGCCACCTGTTGGCGCTTGTACGTGGGCATCGGGTAGCCAAGTGTGGAATGGTACTGCTGGTAGCTTAACCAAGAATCCTATCATTAGCATAGCGAAGAGAACGTTTTGCATATCTTCACCCAGGAAGACGTTGTCTCCCATGTTGTACGCTGTTGCATTAGAGAACAATACTGTCATGTCAAATGTTCTGCCGGTTACTGTACCATACTGCGCGCCGCTTCCCTCTGGCTGAAGGAAGTATAGAGTGATCAAACCTAGTAGCATAATTACCGAAGCACAGAAGGTGTAGATGAAGAACTTCTGAGCTGCATATCTGCGGTCCTTTCCTCCCCACTTCAGAATTAAGAAGAACATTGGAATTAATGTCAATTCCCAGAACACATAGAACAAGAATAGGTCAAGAGCGACGAATACACCGATTAGTGCTCCACCCATCATCAATAGTAGAGGATGATATGTTGCTCCATCCTTCTCATCCCATGTTGTAATGATAGTAATTGGTACAAGGAATGTTGTCAACCAAACCATTGGGAATGACAAACCATCCATTCCTACATGCCACGATACACCAATTGTTTCTATCCATACATACTCCTTTTCAAGAGCGTATTCATTGTATGCTAAATCCCAGTCGACCATAATTAGCCAATCGAAGAATAGAGCGGTAGAAATTGCTAGTGGAATCAATGAGGCAACTAGAGTAAACAGTCTGATTGGGACTGCAATTACTTCCTTTCTTGCGCGTGATTCCTGGCTTGCAAATGCCATAAGGATACAACTCACAATTATTGGGAAACCAACCAACGGTAGGCTAATCCAATCGACTGTTGTGTCTGAATCGTTTAGAGATGGGAAGAATGCCATCAATCCAGCCACAATAATCAGTAAACCACCAATGAGCATGAACTCCTTGTTCTTGATATCTAGTGCTCGGTTGCTACCCAATCAAGCCACCCCCCAAAGTAACATGAAGATGGCCAATGTTCCTATCGCCGTCATCATGATGTAATCTCTTGCAGAGCCGGTTGTAAGTGCACGTAGCCTCCTTGATGCTTGTTGACTTGTAGATTCAATTGTCTTGATTACTCCATCAATAAATCTGGAGTCAAAGATTGCTGAAAGATTTGCAAAGCCAACTACAATCTTCATAATGGCAGCATCGTAAATATCGTCAAAGTGCAATCTCTTGTGCAAGGAGTTTGCAAGGCTAGAATTTGCCCATGCGCTGTTATCAAAGTTGGATTTTGAATTGATTTTTGCAGATAGGTCAATCGCCCATTGCATCCATGGTTTTGCCTTCTGACCCTTGTCTAGGCCACCACCATACAATGCCATTGCAAAGGATGGCCCGAGTACTAGTGACAATCCAATAGCAACGTAAGTCAATACCATTAGGAATGGATCGTGATTCAAGAATACATGCTCCATTTCATAGCCGATACCATCGACGAAACTGGTGTAGTGTCCTGACTCAAAGTCTCCTAGCCAGTGTCCTGCATGCATTCCAGCGAAGATGATCGCAGCCAGAGTCATGAATGTCAAGACTACCAATGG
>CEQX01016094.1_pt1 | contig 16338 bp, 13 predicted proteins | sample 356261 | NCBI WGS metagenome assembly CEQX01 (sample SAMEA2621076, study PRJEB7988) | marine metagenome | isolation source: saline water (ENVO:00002010), including | reverse complement strand
TTGACATGAGCACCGAGTCTATTACTTCATTGAAATGGCTTAGTCGATTTCTTGATGAAACGCCAGGCGATAAGGTAATTGGAGGAAAACCCCGACAGGTACCAGGAGTATGCTGGTCCAGAGTTAATCCAACAGTTGTTCCCAAACCTACTCTCAGGCTATGGTCAGATGAAATGGCCAAGCAATTAGGGATTGATGCTGCTGGAGAAGATTTTCTCTCTGGAAATAAAATAACCAACGGAATGGATCCATATGCTCAAAGATATGGGGGTCACCAATTTGGTAACTGGGCAGGCCAATTAGGTGATGGTAGAGCCATTACATTGGGAGAAGTAGAGATAGGAGAGAACACATTTGAGTTACAACTCAAAGGATCAGGAGTCACTCCATATTCTAGATTTGCAGATGGAAAGGCTGTATTGCGTTCATCTGTTCGTGAATTCCTTTGTAGCGAAGCAATGTATCACCTAGGTATTCAGACAACCAGAGCACTATCTTTGGTCACAACTGGAGAAAATGTTGTTCGAGACATCATGTATAACGGGAATCCGGCTCCTGAGCCAGGAGCAATCGTTTGCAGAATTGCGCAGAGTTTTATTCGTTTTGGAACCTTTCAAATTCATACTATGACAGGTAATTATGATGCTCTTCGAAAATTAGTTGATTACACCGTGAAATATCATTTTCCTGAGCATTCTATTGAGAGTGATGACAAAATAATTGATTGGTTAAAAGAAATTGCAAATGAAACGGCATTAATGATTGCTCACTGGATGCGCGTAGGATTTGTTCATGGGGTGATGAATACCGATAATATGTCGATTCATGGCCTAACCATCGATTACGGACCTTATGGGTGGATAGAAGATTTCGATCTTAATTGGACTCCAAATACAACCGATTCAGGAAGGAAGAGATACAAATTTGGTAATCAAGCACATATTGGAGCATGGAATTATGCTCGTTTATTGGAATCAATTAGCCCGTTAATGGATAAACCAGAAAAGCTACATGTGGCACTGGAATACTATTACGAAGTATATGAAAAACATAACAACATAATGTGGGAAAAAAAATTGGGATTAGAACAATTTAATTCTGGAGATGAAGAAATAATAACTCAACTAAGTAATATATTACAGAGTAGTGAGATAGACATGACAATATTTTTCAGATTGTTATCTTCAATAGAGAAACCAGATGTTAATATGCTTAAATTTGCATTTTACAATGAAGAAAATATTCTAGAAAGTGATTGGAATAATTGGTTGAATAAATGGTGGACCAGAGTTAATGCAAACCCTGATCGAGAAAAAATGAGACAAGCAAACCCAAAGTATGTGTTAAGAAATTGGATGGCTCAGTTGGCCATTGATGCTGCAGAAAATCAAGACTATTCAGTTGCTAACGAGCTCTATGAACTTCTAAAACAACCCTATGAGGAACAGTTAGAGTATGAAGAAAAATGGTTTCAGAGACGTCCTGAATGGGCGAGACATAGAGTAGGTTGCTCAATGCTTTCTTGTTCGAGTTAATTTTCATATGAAATTATAAAATTATTATTCTGATTTGATCTCTATAATTGATGCAATATTGGATACCATCCAACAAGATGCAGCGGCTAATTGAAGCCAGTCAGCTGTTGACATTTCACTGCCGTTTGTGTAAACAAATACACTAACAATCCAACAAAGACTAGCAAGAGTTTGACCTAGCCAAGGAATACTCTTCATTTTATTGATTCGAGATTGAACGGGTTCCATGTTTAATCGCCTCAGACGTTATATCATAACTATTTCCTGTCAACAGGTTAAGCACTCTTGTCCGCAGCATGACAAATCATCCAAGTACATCCCCCAGCTTTTGTAAGCATCAATGAATTCATCTGTGGGTATATCAAGTGATGAAGCAATAGCCTGAGCAACGATTCCAAAGCGTTGGCGATACTTGAAAATAAAACAGAATATGAGACTACCGTGGCGAACTGCAGGACCACAGAGGAACATTCCTGGGACAATGGTTGACTCATCATTATCACTAAGAAGTGGAAAACCATCATCTCGCATTTCGAATAGATGTGATACGAATTTATGGCTCCCTTCAAAACCACTCGCTAGAAGAGGTTGATGTTTACTATGGAAGGTTTGGCCATCTTGAGTGGTAATCTCATATATCCCGTCAGTTAATGATACTGAACTGATGAGAGTTTCAGGGAATAGTTCAACATTCTCCTCAAATTTTTGATCTCTCATACGTTCAAATGAGAAAGTGGACAAAGAAACACTTGGGTCAGAACTTGTTTCACTCCATGGACTATCTTTGTCAAACAATTTGACTTTTTTACCGCGTTTAGCAAGATGATATGCTGCATCAAAACCACTCTCATAACCGCCAATAATCAGGAATTCATCTCCTTCTAACCCAGCGTAATTTGGAATAGTAGATGTATGGCGGCAAAATTCGCTACCGGTAAATCTTCCAGCTCCTGGATATTGATATTCTCCAGCCGCCCAAATCACATTTGTAGCGAGCAGAGTGTTATCGCCGGTAACGAGATGAAATAAACCGTCTTTCTTTTCGATATTAATCACATCTGTATTTTCTTGAATGGGAAGTTCAAAGAAAGTAGAAAGATCTTGGAGATGCTTTGCAAACTCACTACCAGTAGGGTGTTCAACTCTCATACTGAATGCGGGGGAAACTCCAACAGCAATAGAATTCAAATCAAGCATACCAATCGAGTTACTCGGAAATGAAGGAGTAATGAAGCGAGTCTCGTCCGGCCACGAAGCGAACGATGAACCAATCTCATTTCGGTCCACTAGTAGGAAATTTTCTACCCCTGCATGAGCAAGAGCAATCGCAACTCCAACACCTGCTGCACCCCCTCCTACAACTATCACATCATACTGACTTACACCATCATCGGAACTGTCGATTTCATTTTGTATGGAGTCGTCTTGACTACGAAGCATAGCCTCGCATCGTTAATAACAATTTAAAAAAAACTAATAATTAGAGGAGAGAGTATTATTATTATTTTCTAAAATGAATACCGTTTGATTAAAATCATCGGACATTTCCCGTTAGACGAGGGAGCAGGAGGGTTGCTGACAGTGCAAGACACTGAGGAAAGTCCCCTCTCCACGGCGCAAGTGGCTCGGTTTACGCCGAGGATCCGAGAGGGTCGGCCATGTAGAAGAAACGAACCGTTGCAGGTGTGTGCGATGAATCCGAAAGGACGAGGTCGCCTGCTTACGGATGGAACGAACAACCCCACTGGAGCAAGTCCAAACAGTCCCGTCGACGAGCGTCGCCGAGGGACGGGTCGGATGCTAAGTTGAATGCAACCAGCCTAATGGTGAACAGAAAGGGGCTTACTCCCTGCACCCTCAACAATTAATTAGATTCCATAATTGTCGCATCTATTGGTGCTGAATCTTCGACGATGATTCTATCATCATCTACCCAAGATCCAGGTAATCCTCTGATTCGATGCATTGTTCGTTTAGTTGCAACTAACATGCTAGGAAGCAAAATTGATGATGTAAATAATGCTAGAATAATCAATAACATCATCAAAACGAAGAAATTCCTTAATCCTGGAATCGCAACAAATAATCCTGCAGCAAGTCCTGCAGAAGTTGTTGCTGTAGTCTCAAAGATTGTTTGACCTGTCTTCTCAACTGCTTTTGAGACGCCGCTTGGAGTTTCTTTCTCATCCTTAATTCGATCAACAATATGTATTGAATCGTCAACTCCTATCCCAAATACAATCGTTCCAATCATAGCTGTAAATACATTCACATTCACGCCTCCACCTAATTTCATCAATAATGGCTGCCAAAGAACTACAGCTCCCACGGCTATCATGGTAAATGTGGCTAATCTTGGTGATGCGAATAAAATTGACATAACAAAGAGTAATACTATCATTGTAGCGATAGTTGTCTCAGATTGTGCTTCATGAATTCCTGAATTGATATCCAATGATACAGGTAACCCCCCTGTCAGCAATGTATTTTCTACTCCATTCATACCAACCGCAGTACATCTTTTTGCATCACCATCAACACAATTTTCTCCTGTTAGCCTCTGATCTATCGTTTGTCTCAACAATCCAGCATCTCCCAAAGAAATGTATGGTTGATTGACGTAAACGAGAGTTTTCGTTTCACCAAAACCAGAATCAGCATTCATAAGCATAGATCTAACTTCAGGAGACAATGTATCAAAGGCAACATTGACCATCGTATCTCTAGTAGTCAACTGAAAGAAGGGACATTCAGGACCAGCAGTCGGATTTTCCCAACATTCAGAATGAAGAATTCCCCACAATGTATCGGAGTAGATTTCATCAGTAGTTACAGGATTAGGTATTGATACTGGTATTGACTTAAGAATAGTAACTAGGGAAATCGAAGAAGTATTATCGACAGTATCAATATCTTCTACCTGAATCCTTTCAATTGCATCCAAAACGGGTAAATCACGAATAGGTGCAGTATCATTCATTCTCCCTCTATCTGTAGCATCAACAATGAACATATTAGTCTGACCACCTTCAAAAACTCGACTATATTCTGCCAACGCTTCATAGGTAACTAAACCAGGAGGAACTTCTGATGAAGCACCTGTAATATCTTTACCTAATTCTTCCTCAAGATAATACACACCGAATGCAGTAACTAACATTGAAACAACTAAGACTGTCCATGTCCATCTAAGAGGTATTTGACCAATTTTTGACCATAAATCATCAGTTGCTGAACTTCTTCCCTTCCTATAACGAAGAAGGTACGCCAATGCTGGAACCATGATGAGCGATAAAAGGAAAGTAATGAAAATTCCAAGAAGAAGAGTTGTTCCAACTGTTCTCATAGGCCGAATAGGGACCAGTTCAGTCCAAGTAAGAACACTGAAACCGATTATTGTAGTCAATGCAGAGAGCATAATTGCATGACCACTTGTTTCAGCAGCTGCAACTGTAGCTTTGAGATACAATTCTTCATCCCATGGATCTAACGATTCCATCTGCTTTCCTTCTCTTTCAGCATCCCACATTTTTTGTGAATATTCATCAAGAATATCATTCCTATTTTCTTCAATTCTATTTGTTAGGTGAAGAGCATAATCTACTCCTAGACCTACCAAAATAGGGCCAGCTGAGATGATCATTGGAGTCAATTCAATATCAAGCAAAACTGTAGCACCAAATGTGATTAATAAGCTAAAAAGAATAGGAGTTCCACAAATAATTACCACCTTTGGACTCCGATGAAGAATAACCATTGTGATAATAACAAATAATGCACTTAATGGCAGCATCTTGGTCACCAGTTCTTCATAAACTGCATCAGACACATCATGTAGGACAGGTGTCAAACCAGTTACAGTAATAGCATCCCTTGGTAAAATAAGGTTCATTCTTGTTTCATTGATAGACGAAAGTGGTTGAGTGTATGTCTTTGTACACAATGGAAGACCACATTGTTCAAGTAACTCTTGAGTGTGCTCGATAAATGCTCGATGATCTTGAATTAATCCACTAGGATTTTCTTCAGTCTTACCTTTAGGATCGTTTCTTGGAGAAATATCCGTACCTTCCATATCAAATCTGATCCCAACTACTACAACAGCAGTGTCCCAAATATTATCTCCATTGGTATCGCGTACGAAATTAGACAATAGTGGACCAGCAGTATCAACAAAATCATCAATTATTCGCTGATCATCTGGGATGGAATATCCATCATAGGGTGTCTGTTCTGTAAGAGGACATTGAGAAGGATCTAAATTAGGAATCTGATATTTCTCCATAGCACAATTAAATCGTTTAGCAGAACTGTTTGCTTCCTTGATAATTTGAGCAGGAGAAAGAATCCAAACTACTCCATCTTCTACTCCTCTATCTGATTTATTTCTATCAAGACCATGCTTGTATCCCCCTGCATTGGAATTCATATCGTCTCCTTCAATCCAACTAATTTGAGTGAGAATGTTCACATCAGTAACATTTTCAGTTCCCCTCGAGGACTCATCGTCTATTGCATTATTCGTATGGATGTAAAGAAGAACAATATCAGTTGACCATTGTTCTCTAACTTCTAGAAGTAAATCAGTTGAGTTCGCCCCGTCTGGAAGATATACTTCTACATCTCCGTTAATTTGTTGTTGGAAATCTTTAGCGGAATTTCCCATCCAGCCGGCTGAAATCAAGAGTATAATCAAAATAAATGCTGGTGCCCGAATTATTCTACTATACAAGAAAATATAGAACAATTCACGCATAGATTTGATGCCTGAGGTAAGGCGGTGAATAGAATCACCAAATATTCGATTAAGAGCACTTTTTATTTGCTCTGAAATTTGAGATAAAAATGAAACAATCGATAACCAAAATGATGTCGTGCTCAACTTTTCAGCAATCTCTCCGATGGAAATACCATCGTCAGTGACCTCAGATTGCTCTTTCGACATATACCTACCACGAATAGAACGAACATCAAGCGTTCGGAAGAAAAACGGTCAAAGAGAACGAATACGTTGCAAAACCACTCTTCTCATTAAGGTCCTTGCACCATGCAAAACTAAACCTGAGAATACCAGTGATAATCCTAGCATAGATAACCATGCTCCTGTTAATCCAGGACCGACAGAAAGAGCAATCGTTCCATCCGTTAACTCTTCAACAGAATTTAGCATTCCTAGTCCTATCGTAGTACCTGAAACTAACAACCCAATTCCGGGTAAACCAAACACTAGCATGGGTTTCTTGTGGGACAAGGAAATAAGTGCGTAAGTTAGAACAGTAAAACCATGACCAAAAGCAGAATAGGTAGATGATTTAGGAACATCATATCTTACTTTAATAGGAACTTCTTCTACATTCAATCCTTTTTCCTTGCACTGGTCAAGAACTTCAAGAGTTGATTCCATTCCTTCATTCTCAAAAGCAAGCAAATTCAATGCCCTCTTACTGAATGCCCTAAATCCACTTTGAGTATCTTTTACTCCAAGATCACTAGTCAAATTTGAGGCAGTATTAATCATTGAAATACCCAATCTACGATACATAGGCATTGAACTTCGATCACTATTGTTAACAAAACGTGACCCAATTACCACATCAACATCCTCTTTGTCTAATCCTGCTAAAACAGCGGGAATATCTTCAGGTTGATGTTGTCCATCACTATCTAAAATCACTAACTTATCCACATTTTTTTCTCTTGCGATGCGGAAAATACTACGAATTGCAGCCCCATATCCTCTATTTGCACGATGATAATGAATTATTGCACCCGCTCTTGCAGCTAATCTAGAACATGAATCCGATGATCCATCATCAACACATACTACCTCATCAACATAAGGTAAGCAACGAATTACAACAGAGGCTACTGTTTCTTCTTCATTGAACATTGGCATCCCGACCATGGTTAATCCATGATGGGGTGCGTTGCCCTCCATGTAGTAAATTTGAACATGGATCATATATAGTCTATGTAGGGGAGATGTGAAAAAAACATCTAATTTTCTTATTATCTTATTATTCAATTATCCGATGGACTCAAGTTCAACACATGGATGGCACAACATGGTTACACTCGTAACAGGAGGCGCAGGTTTTGTCGGTTCTCACTTAGTAGACTGTCTAATTGAGAATGGACATAAAGTACGAATCTTCGACAATATGTCAAGTGGACGCAAATCATTTCTATCACATCACGGAGATTTGATAGATATTGTTGAAGCTGATCTATTAGACATTGATGCGGTAAAGAAAGCGATGGAAGGAGTAGATATCGTTTTTCACCTAGCAGCAAATCCCGATATTAGATTGGGTACAGAAATTACCGATACTGATCTTAAACAAGGTACAGTTGCTACTTACAATGTTCTGGAATCTATGAGAGTTAATGGTGTTTCAAAAATTGCATTCGCAAGTAGTAGTGTAGTTTACGGGGAAGCAAAACAAATGCCAACTCCTGAAAATTATGGACCATTATTTCCAATCTCATTGTATGGTGCTTCAAAATTGGGATCAGAAGCATTGATTACATCTTGGGTAGGAACTTTTAATCTTCAAGCATGGATTTTCAGATTTGCAAATATTGTTGGTGCAAGAGGAACTCATGGAGTCATATTTGATTTCATTCACAAACTTCATCGAGATAAATCCAGACTCGAAGTTTTAGGTAACGGACGGCAAGAAAAGTCATACATGGAGGTTGTTGATTGTGCTAAAGCAATGTTACATGTTGTAAACAATACCAATGAACCGATTAATTGCTATAATCTTGGAACTCGTGATACTTGTAGCGTGAGAAGAATTGCAGAAATTGTTCTAGAGGAAACAAAATGTGAGGATGCCAATATCGAATATACAGGAGGAGATAGAGGATGGGCAGGAGATGTGCCTAAGTCTATGCTTGATCCCCAACGACTATTTGATTTGGAATTTGCACCTAATTTTAGTTCTGAAGAAGCGATTAGGCATACTGCTCGATGCCTAGTTGATGAAATAGGACAACCATAATCAGGGATGGAATATACCCTCTTCCTCAAACATAGATTCACTATCAATTGAAGAAATAGTAGACATCCTAATGACAGTGACATCTATACGTCCAGCTTCAGGATAGAGACTAGTTAATTCTCTATGTAATTCATGTCGTACTTGATCAATATCTGTAGCATCAATTATGGTAACGGAACGAATTGGAGAAGATCCTCTAATCTCAAGAATATATTCTACCATCCATTCCACAGCAACTGTCATCTCATAACTATCTACAACCTCGTCCATATCATCCATCATGATTAATATCTACTTACAGGCATATGAATGCATTGATTTATTGTTCATGGGAATAGAATCTCAATATAGCAATTAAAATTCCGGTAAAGAGTAATGGAATCCATAATGAAGATGATTCGTTTTCAACCGATTGATCTAAAGTCCAGTGTAAAGCAGAGAGTGTGGTTCTTGCTCCAATTTCAGGAGAAGTAACTGATTTTTCATGAATGACAACAATAGTAATTGAATTATAATCCAATCCGTTAGGCAAAGAAAAAGTAAAATTAGAAAATATTGAAGAAGAAGAATCAAATGTAGCCTCACCCCATTCTTGGGGGTAAACTATCAATTCATTTTCATTGACTGAAATAATATTTTTTAGGACAGAATTACTAGACAATTTACCATTGGTTGCATCTTCAGGGGAAATTGACGCTTCGTTTTCCAATAACATTAGTGTCATTGATGTTGAATTGATTTGTAATGGATCATTGACAATGGCTTCAACAGAAACAAACGATGATTCGAATGAAATGCTTACCTCCAAAACTTCGTGTTGGATTCTATCAGCTTCAGCATCCAAAAGTGATCTTTGAAGTTCCCCACTAGAAGACGAGGGAGTAGATTCTCTCAACCCATCAAAAGAGTAAGACGGAGTAGAATCTGCATCTGTTTGACCTAACCAACCTTTTCGGTAATTCGATGCTTCATTACCAAGTGGATCATTTATTGCGCTATGTAAATTTACACGAATTATTCTATCTCCATTTGAATCAACCATATCAGGAATCCATTCTTCATGTTCAGCGCATATGTCACACCAAACAGCCGTAGACATTTCCATGACTACAGAACCTCCTCCGCGGACTTGATGCACATCGTTCTCCTGACCCTGAACTGAAAAGGATAGAGAGAGAACAAGGAAAATTAGCACCAGTGACAATCTGCCCATAAGGTATCGACCAAGTTATATTGTTTCAAACCGCCGTAATGTTGATCAATAGTAGTATGTTTCAATACACATATTACCTTCAAAATTAAAAAAAAATTTTGACTCAAACCTATCTAAGATTGTGATAACATCCGTCAGACTTGAAAGATAAGGTATGTAGGGTAATTCATGAGTAAGCGCTGGTTCTCTGAACATCGGAGTGACCCTTGGCGCAGAAAGGCCAGACAGGAAGGATATCGGGCACGCTCTGCTTTCAAATTAAAAGAAATCCAAGAAAAATTTTCTCCTATAAGGCATGGAGATACAGTTCTAGATGTTGGCTGTGCACCTGGAGGATGGAGTCAAGTCGCGTGCGAATTGGTAGGAATCGAAGGCCTAGTAGTTGGAGTAGATTTACAGACTACTTCTCCGATTGAGGGCGCTGTTTTCATTGTCGGTGATATTCAAGACAAAGTTACTCAAGATTCTACTCGTGAAGCATTCCAAGGAAGAGTAATCAATACCATCATCTCTGATATATCACCAGATATTAGTGGACGGTATGATATTGATCAAGCTATTTCAATCGATTTAGTTACGATGGTATGTGATTATTCATTACCATTACTAAATCCAGGAGGTGCTTTCATCACCAAGGTTTTCCAAGGACCAGGATTAGATGCTCTAGTGAGGGCACTAAAGAGGAGATTTTCTAAAGTTCACCGATTTTCACCGATTTCATCAAGAAACGCATCGTCGGAAATTTACCTCGTTTGCAAGAATCTAAAACCACATCACGGAGCACTTGTTCAAACCGTCGAAGATGAGATATTGAACTCATTAGCAAAAGATGGGATTGTAGATAATTCTGAAGAAGAAGAAATTATTCCTAAAACAGGATTTTCTGTCCATAGAAGAAATTGATTCGATGGTCAAGGCTAAAAGAGAAGGTGATTACGACGGGGCGCTAAGGAGTCGATTAGTTGAGTCACGCTACTACTTGTACATCGTCTGGAATCCCTTTGGAAGATAAGCGCAGCACATCATTTCCATGTCCTGGTCAAGATACCGAGGGAAACCCTTGCAATAGTATGATTGGACGTAGTGAGATGTGTAGGAACCAAGGAGTTCGCTACATTTGTCCAGAATGTCGATTTGTAGGCCCTTGAGGTGATTCGATGGGTGAAGTAATTGTGAAGTATAAGGTAATGCTAGATTCCGAATCAATGACTAGAATTGATGAAGTATGCAACGAAATTGAAGGAATTTCTAATAGTATAGGAGCTATTCAATTAGTCGAAAAGAAACCATTAGCATTTGGACTAATGTTTGTTGAAGTCACTGCAATTATTCAAGACGGTGAAGAATTTGATAATCCTCTTGGTAAATTTGAAGATCAAGTAAAATCATTTGAAGGTGTTACAGAAATTGAAACACTCGAAATGGGTAGACTATAGTCAATTCATATTCCCTCAATACTGAGAGGATGTAGATTTCATAAATTCCCGCATCAATACTGTCGCATACGTACCAGGTGGCAAAGTGAATCGGAATTTGAGGCAAGCACCTTCAGGATGCCAGTTCTCACCATCTCTAGGTCCATTGGACCATCTTGAATCTAGAGAATCTTCGTCTAGAACTGGAGCATCAACGATACTAAATTCTTCAAAAATAGAAGCATAGGGACGTCTTGTTCCATTAGTGGTCAGACGAGGGATGGCATGAACATTCCAATCTATGTCATTGAATTTTAGTTTCTTAAAAACATCTGATTCAATTTCTCCAGGCTTACCTTCAGCAAGATTTCCTGTTACCCCTGGAAGAGGTCCGGTTACGGATAATCTTCTGAACATACAATTTCTAATACATCGAGCAAGGTTTGTCTCATCAACTATCGCTGATTTCCCTGCATCTATTTTTCCTTCTGTAGACAACGGAGCAACTACATCACCTACCATTGGTTCAGCAAGAGGCAATCCTAATTCAAGTCTAGAACCAAGTACGTGATTGAATGCCATTGATTGTAGGGAATGAACCATCATCAATTGGAGATTTCGAGGTAAGGTAGTAAATGATTTAACATGGTTATCAGGAGATTGAACATATGACTCCAACATTGATCTTTCATAACCTAGATGTTTTGGGATAATTTCCAAGCATGCTTCAGCATCTCCTGTATCTCTCCACATTTTTCTAAAGTCATGTGTTTCTTGATCTTCGAATAAACCTTCCATACCTAAATATGCAGACACCGCAGATTCATAGTCATCATCAAGGATAAATCTACCAACTACAGGAGTTACTGGACGTAAAGATCCAAATCGTTGTGGACCAACCCAATTAGGGAAAATCCCTTCACCAAGAGATTCTTCCATCATTTCACGAATTGCTAGAGCTCTAGACATTGCATCTCTCGCATCTAAAGGAATCCCATTTTCGTCTACACATCCTCGTACAACAATAGTGAAACGATTGGCAGAATGAGCCCCCATTGCTACCTTTTGATGTGTTCTTCCAATGACATCAATATCAACGTCCTTAATGTCTACCTCTTCTACACGGGAAACCGGTGCATCGACAACCATCAACTGAGTAGTTACTGCTTTCTTGTCCTTGGTTCCAGAAAACCATATTCGATTTCGATTAATTTTTAATGCACTGGTAAATCTACGAATAAATCGATTTGTTTCCCAATCACGGAGAGTTACTTTAACCAAAGTAAACCGACCTTTGTGATCTAGAGCAGGGATTTTTCCAACTTCTTCAACACGAAAATCTTCTGCTCTCATCTTTAGAACGCCGAAAACTCCGGGCAGACTAGTCGCAAATCTATCTAGGCCAACGGATGAATCCATTTCATCTGGACCAGACACGCCCTCACCGGACCGTCATAGAGAAAGTGAAGAGAAATCCTTCGATGCTTCCTTAACTACAGATTTAAGAATCTTTACAGGGTCTTTTCCCTTATTTGCTCTAATGTATATCTCTGGGTCGTCAAGATCAGGATGACCACTAAAATAATTACAATATTCGATGTCTTTGTGAGCATTTAATCGGCTCCTAAAAAGATGCAAAGTAGTATGATCTTCGTCACTGATTCGGATCCTCAATTCTGTGCCTTCCTTTAGTAGAACCTTCATTGCCATGTATCTCGCGAGACATGCCCCCTTTTTGAGGGCTTCCACTTGGAAGATATTCGATTTTAAACAACTTAAACAATATTAGACGAATATACCGCTGGAATTATCGCCTGTTCACCCACGGAGAGAGTCATGTCTCGTACGGTAGACCCTCGAGACTCCGCGTTAACTGGTATTCTTGAACGTGCATCTCTTCCGATTATTGTACTAGCATTAATGATGACTGGAATCTTTGCAATCGGTTTCAGTGACCCCCCCTCATTCAATACAGATCTAACAACATTTATGCCGCCCAGTGACGATGATTTGATCATTGATTCTGTCGAAGAACAATTATTTGAAACTGGGATTCCATTCTACGTACATGTGACATCAGATGACGGAGGAAATGCTCTTGAATGGAATGCAGTACTAGAGCAAGCAGAAATTCTTTCACAAATGGAACAAGAATCAGAATTAAGATCTTCGTTGATATTATCAAATATCTCTGCACCAGGAATTCTTCAACTAGCATTAGATGAAATAGAAAGTGATTCGATTTTATCTGATTTCGATGATTGGGCATCATATCTTAATGAAACTGTAGATGAAGAGACAACATGTGCAGATGGTGCTGATGAAGATCTTAGAAATGCAGCTTCATTGGGCAGAATGGCATTGGTTCACAAAGACTTAGATTATGATGCAATCTGTACATGGTTAGATGATAAAAATCAACCAGATCCTGTGCCATATGCAAATAGTACTCTTTGGATTCTAGAAATAAAAAATCAACAAGATACAACCTCTCAAGTAATGGCAGAAGTTCAACTAAGAAATTTCTTCAATGAAGCCGGAGAAAATAAAAATTTGCGATTTCAATCATTATCTGATGGACTGATCAGTGATGAATTAAATCGAGAATCACTCAGTCAATTGGTAGTACTATTGGGAATATCAATACTTCTTGTTGTAATTATTTTAGCAGCCGCATTTAGATCAATTAGATTTGTCGGATTCCCCTTAGCAGCTCTAACAGCTTCCTTAATCTGGACCTATGGTTTACTAGATGTTTTAGAAATGGAATATACAATTTTGACTATTGCAGTAGCCCCAGTTGTGCTAGGCTTAGGAATAGATTATTCAATTCATCTTCAACGTACATATGAACGAAATCGTGCAAATGGACTTGGACCAGCAGAAGCATGGGTGGCTTCTTTTAGAGAACTGCGAATTGCTCTAACACTTGCAGTATTTACCACTGTATGCGCATTTATTGCCAATATTGCTTCACCTCTACCACCTGTTCAAGAATTTGGATTAGCACTGGCGGTTGGGGTGACTTCTGCATTCATAGCTTCAACTGTAGTTGTAGGTGCCCTTCATGTTGTCGTTTCTCGATGGAGTGAAGCACCAGCAAGTAATTCATCAAGACGACGATTGTTTGAAGGTGATGCAAAAAATATTACCGAATTTCAGAAGAAAACCGCTGCTCAAGTATTAGTTGCAGTATTATTGATTACAATTGGATCAGTAGGTTATTCATCAATAAAACTTGAAACTCAATTTGATCTCACTGATTTCTTATCAGAAGAAATGGATACTATGCAATCTAGAACAGCAATGTATGAATCATACGAATCATCAACTTGGAAAGAGGTCAGTATATTGATTGTAAATCAAACTGGTACTGGAATAATACTTGACGATTCAGAATTCTTAGATGGATTATGGATTCTTGATATGCAGATTCAATCTACTAGAGGAGTAGTTGTTCCTTCTTCATTCTTCGTAGATGCTAATCCCTCTTATGATGGACCTTACCCCATAGTAAGAGATGCTGTTCAAGCAGATTCCCTATTTGGAGAGAAATATAATCTTACTATTTACAGTGGAAGATTAACTGGTACTGAAAATTATGCAACTGGAGACTTTGCAAATGCCTTATCTGAATTAGCAACAAATACTTCTTCTTCTTCCTCATTTAGAGGGTTGAGTTATGAAGAGAGAGTAGGTAGATCAATTGTATTTACTCAAGACGGAGAAATTGCAGCAACAAAAATTAGAATTGATGTAGAGGCAGAATCCAGTACTGAAAGCAGAGAAATTATTCGTGATATTTCGAACGTAATCGATAAAGACGATATTAAGAATAACATTGATGCACAAATAATCTTGACAGGATACTTAGTCAAATTAGAATATGTTCTTGATTCATTAAGTACATCCCAAATTAGTTCTACAATAATTAGCCTCATTGTGTCATTCTTAGTTCTACTACTACTGACTAGAAGGTTAGCCCCTTCATTCATCGTAATTGTTCCTGTGACACTTGCGGCAGTATGGGTAGTCGGTTCAATGGCAGTTCTAGGTATTCACTGGAATGTTCTTACTGTAATGGTTACAGCTCTTACGATAGGATTAGGAATAGATTATACAATACACATGTGGAGGAAGTATGAATCATTGATCGAGAATGATGTTCAACCTTGGGAAGCATTGAGAAGAACGAACTCAACAACAGGAGCTGCACTTTGTCTTAGTGCAATGACAACTGCAATCGGCTTCTTGGTCTTATGGTTTTCACCTATGCCTGTAGTCAGGGATTTTGGAATAGTTACTGCATTAACTGTAATCTTTTCTTTGACAATGGCATTGATTCTCTTACCATTGTTACTTGTGTACCAGGCACAATCAAAAATTGAAGGAGACAATTTACAAGAATGATGAAATGTCAATCCTCTGTTCTCTTCCAACTAACAAAAGTGCCATCCATAGAGTCATTGGGATACATGCGTTTCTCTTTCTCTGGGCTCGACGTTGAATTTCACGTACCTCTAATCCAGATACTGTAGCGATATGAGTACGAATTTCAGATATTTTTTGAATCATAGGATCTACAAATCTATCATTTGGAATTGGCATTTTATCTTCTTCAAAAGTTGATACATTATTTGGTTCTAATTTTGTATTGGAAGCAATCAATTGTTTTTTGTCGATGGTATTTGTCTCAGAGGGAATGAAATCTACACCCTCTATCATTCTTCTAACCATCGGATTCCATCCGATAGGTATTTCGAGAGAATATAGCGATTCTATTGGCTTTACACGATTGTCTTCAATCTGAAGCCAACCTGTTTTTATCAAAGATTGAAGTAATTCCAGCGCATCTTTAGAATCAACCCATTGTAAATCTAGACTCCAGATTCGAATTAGTTTTTCACAAGAAATCCATTCATTTGGATAATCACTGAATGAGATATAAATCAGCCGACGAACCTCGACCTCGACATCACTCATGGATAAACGAGTAATCGACAGAACTTCAATTACCCCCCTGTAGCGAAAGACATGGAAGATGAAGATGAGAAGACAAATCTGTTGAAAAAATATTTTTCTAAGCGTAGATTATTCATCACGATTTCGGCATTTATTGTAATATTAATCATGCTAGCTTATACAATAATCAGCCCTTATTTCATGAG
>CEQX01023573.1_pt1 | contig 16374 bp, 15 predicted proteins | sample 356261 | NCBI WGS metagenome assembly CEQX01 (sample SAMEA2621076, study PRJEB7988) | marine metagenome | isolation source: saline water (ENVO:00002010), including | reverse complement strand
CATGGTCCGAGATAATCGAATTTGAACTTGACCAACCAATCTTAGAGCTAGATACGACAAATTGCGAACCAGAAGAACTCTGTGAGGTAATTACTCATTGGATAAATGATGGTTATAGCCAACAATCAACACATGCTAGAATCGATTGGTTGGCAGAGTAAACTAATACCACTTTTGGTAATCTTTCAGCCGTAACAATCAACCCCCTAATTGAACTGGAACGGTTTGGTAAGGGACATGGCTCTAGAAAAATTACGCAAGGTTTGGGAGCAAATGTTAGCTCCTATTGTACAGTCAATGTCTTGGATGAGTCCAGCTGCAATTACCTGGATTGCCCTACCAATTGGCATACTTGGCGGACTATCTGTCTACTTGGCATCTGCTGATGATTTCGGGGCGTCAATGCTTATTGGTGGTGGAACATTAATCACTCTGGCAATGGCATTAGACGGGCTAGACGGGCCGGTCGCAAGAGCCACTGGAAGAGTCACTAGATGGGGGGATTATCTTGATCACACCTTTGACCGTCTGCTTGATGCCGTTTGGATAATCTGTATTTCAGCCTCTATTTTTGTTGATGATATCGTCCTTGGGCTAGCTGCGGCCTGGTTCACTCTACTTGGTTCATACATGGGCACTCAGGCACAAGCGGTTGCAGGCACGCGAAACTACCGTGGTTTTTCTCGTGCTGATAGAACAATTTTGAGTATTGTTGCAATATTTGTAATGGGTATATTAGTTTACAATGGTAATTATGACTGGGGCAATTACCCGGGTTTGTTTGATCATATTCAAATCAATCCGCTGAGTATTGTAGTTTTCATCTCGGCAATCGGTGGAATTTGGACCTTCTTGATTCGATTTATTCAAGCCCGCAAGCAAATTACTCAAATTGACTTAGATGACCCCCTCCCACAACCTAAAATGGGCAATGAAGAATGATTTGACGGTTTCAAGTTTGTCTTAAAATTGGTATTATTTATTGGAAAAAGAGCGGTATGCTCTTAACGGTTGCATGCTAGAAAGGTGTGATGAGGGGCAGGTCCAAGGCTTATGATGGGAGAGCCATTGCTATGCTATTGATATTGTTGATGGGTTTTTCTACCTTACCAATAACTAACGTTAGCGCAGAAGATACCGGTGATTTGTATCACTTACAAGCACAGGATATAGCTGCAAGTTTTGATGGTGCTACTGAATTAACCACTATCACTTGGCGTAACATCGATAGCCTAGACCAACCAAGTGCACTTGACAATTTCTTCAATGCTGTTTACAGCATTTATCGACATACTGAAATTATCGATTCGCAAAATGTCGGTAATGCTACATTAATTGCTGAAGTTGATGCTTGTGATAGTGAGACCTACTCGGTAAAGTATCTCTGCTTAGGAGGGGCAAATGGCTCTCATCCAGGACACAGCTTTTCATATTTGGTTGAACCGGGAACCAATGACTCATTTTATTACGGAATTACCACTTCAATTACCGGACAAGATGATGCAGTGTCCACCTATGATAGTTTAATCCTTAATGACTCTGCAACCTATCAGCCAACCAATGAATCCACCACGCCCATTAGGTCACCTTATAATTTGCAAGCTAATTTTAATCCAACAACAAGTGTAACAACACTCTCTTGGATTAATTATAATGATATTTTCTTTATTCTACCTGAGACTGGTGAAGATGCCTATCAAACAAGGATTTGGCAATCTTCTTCGCCAATTAATCGTAATACAAGCCAAACAGTGCTTAATGGCCTTAGTCCCTTAGCAGAATTATCCCCAGGAGTATCAACTTATCAACTACAAATACCGCTAAATATAGACCGAGAAGTGTATTACGCAATAACATATACCCTGCCAAACTACCTAGAAGATGGGCAAATTTACGAAGATATTCGGTTCCTGTCTAATAATGCACTATCGGCTCCATTTGTTGAAGACAACATGCCCCCTGCTCCAGTTTCCTCAGTAAATACAAACTTTATCTCAAACCCCTCCACCGGCGGTGGAATGACAACTGTTTCTTGGCAAGACGTAGCTAATGAAGATGGAGAAAATTATGCAATTTATAGCTCTGGTGAACAGATAAATAACACCGACCAATTTGGGGTTACACAAATTGGACTAGTAGGGGAAGGAATTGGTGAATTTGATTTCAATCTACCAATAGGGCGTTTAGGAACTTCTTTTTATTGTGTAGTAGCTGTCGATAAAAATGGAATTTATGACCGCGATGTTTCGCCACAATCCTGCTCATCTGTCTATGAAGATGCCTTTTACGATTGGATAGCTGAACCCACACAGGTAACTGCAACTTTCCTAGGGGACTCCCAAACTCTAATTACATGGGATGATCAATTAGGTGCTGAAGGAGAAAAGTATCATATTTGGCGTTCTAATTATTTAGTAGCAGGTAGTCAATTTGTGGAAAATGTAACAGTCGAATACCAGGGCACTGTTACAGATGGTATTCAACAATTTATGGTAAATATACCCAGTGAGCAAGATAGGACCTCATTTTATTTCGTTACTAGTGAAGCTCTTTACCAACATAATTCGGGGCCATACCATTATACTTCTCTAATTCAAAATTGGGCCGGTCCAGTGTATGAATATACCCAGACCCCAAATCCAGCCAGAATTAATGAATTGCAGGTTGATGGTGAAATAAAATTGTTAACAATCGAATGGCTTAATGACCCACAATTGGATTTTGAAACATATTCCATTTGGCGACATACTGGAAACCCGTTTGGAGAAGATGAAGATCAAGTCTCCGACACAACAATAGAAAATGGCTGGGAGGTTTTTGATGCCTCGATAATTGACACAGGTTCCACAATTACGGAGTTTAAATTCACTAGAACCTATAATTTACCAGCTGATGTTGAGATGTCTGTCTGGTATGCTATTGTTGTTGAGGATGAAGCAGGCAATGTAAATCTAGAATCATTCCCTGGTTCTGGAGGTAATGCTCTGAAAGTGAAAGAAGATACAGTTCCTCCAACTGCAAATTATACACTGTATGATGATGATGGTGAAATATACACTAGTAGTTCATTAACTTCTGGAAGTTATTCAATTCATCTGTTAAGCGATGAATATCTCTTATCGGCTCCAACAATTAGTTTGGTGACCTCAACGGGTGGAGATATAACCAATTCCGCCAGACAAATGTTACTTTATGCTGATAATTACCTAAATCCAGACATGGGTCCAGAATATTATCTAACATTCGATGTACAAAATTCAGTGTCTGCCGGAATGATAACCATTGAAACAGTTTTGGTAGACGAGAGTTACAACACTAATACTATTCAGTGGAATGATAGAAGTTTAGATGCTCAAAGTCCGGTGTTATCTGTCTATTCTCCATCATCATTACAAGACGGCTCAAAGTATCTTTACGGCAATAAAATCACTGTCAACTCTGGTGCTAGCGATGATGTGGAGATTTCAACAGTACAATATAAATTCACATATAATTACGCAACTGCAGATTCCTCTACAACCCCGTGGACATACCCTTCTAATTTACAATCCTTGGATGGGGAAAATAAAACAGTTGTATTTTCAGAAGAGATAAGTGCCGGTAATTTTGACCCTGGAACTCACGCAGTATCGATTAGAGCAATAGATTCTGCTGGAAACGAGGTAGTGGAACAAATAGTTTTCATTGTTGACTATTGTCGTCACACTCCCAATGGGACTACAATATGCAACTATGAAGAATCACTCAAGCCAGAGCCAGAGCCAATAGTAATTGAGCCATCATTTAGTGACCCGCCTTATGTCTTTGTGTGGGTCACTTCAGGAGTTGCTGTCCTAGCCATCATAATGATGCTGTTTGTAATTAGCGCTGGAATGCGCGGGCCAAAGAAAAAGAAATCTGATGATGATTATGATGATGATGACTGGATGTCTGAATTTATCGGAACAAGTCAAGATGTCGATATGGATTCAATAACCAACACCACCAAAACCGACCCGGTCGAAGAAGCAAAAACAGTTCCAGAGGTCCAAGAACCTGAAGTCGAAGAGGAAGACCCATTTGCCGTTAATGTTCTAACAAGGAAATCCCGAAGAACCAAGGCTAAGTCGGAACCAGAGCCAGAGGACGACGATGACCCATTCTTTGGTTTGGACGATGAGGATTTTGAGGACGAAGAGGTTGAAGAAAAACCCAAGCCAAGGCGGAAGGTTGGTCGTAGAGCAGCGCCTAAGAATGCGCCTAAGCGCAGGCCTACTAGAAGAAAAAAATCAGATGATTAAGTGAAATTGGATAGATACCTCAATTAGTGTATTTTCAATCACAACACCATGGCAGAGACAGGTATCGAGGCGGTTGCTGAGGAAATCGCTGATGAATTAGACCATGCAATGGACTCATTACTTGATGCTTTTAGCCCGTTTAAGAACAAATTAAATTGGCTGTTAATTGCTTTGCCATTAGCGGTTTATTTTAATTATGACCATAACCTAACCATGGCCTTTCTGTTCTCAATGATCGCTATTATGCCCCTAGCATTTCTCATGGGTAAAGGTACCGAAGAAATCGCTCTGCGTACGGGGGAGGCTATCGGTGGATTTCTCAACGCAACGTTTGGCAATGCTGCTGAATTAATCATTGTTGGACTTGCCATCTATGCTGCCTCACAAGACCCGGAAATTGTTGACACAATGGTAACTGTAACCCAAGCATCCCTAATTGGTTCAATTCTTGGCAATATGCTACTTGTTCTGGGTTTAGCATTAGTTTGGGGCGGAATAAAACACAAGGAGCAAACTTTCAACAGTGACGCAATTCAGATGAATGGTACACTACTATTACTGGCTATAGTTGCTTTCATAATTCCAAGTGCATTACACTATTCAGGGGGTACGACCGCTGATGTAAAAGTAATATCACGTTACGCAGCGATAGTCTTGTTGGTTATTTACGGACTAGCTTTACTGTTCCAACTCAAAACTCACGCTCATGTATTTGCCACCGAACCAGGACACGGCCATCATGAAGATCCTACAATGACCAACAAAGATGCTTGGATATTACTTATTGCAGCAACTGTATTAGTTGCTTGGATGGCTCATATCTTAGTGCATAGTCTAGAGGCTGCGGTAGATGAATGGGGATTGCCTGAACTATTTATTGGAGTAATTCTGCTGCCGTTCTTTGGTAATGCAGCAGAACACTTTACTGCGGTAATTGTGGCAGGTAAAGACAAGATGGATTTGTCAATTGCTATTGCAATAGGCAGCAGTGTTCAGATTGCTTTGTTCGCAGCCCCTGCAATGATATTGTTTGCCTGGGCAGTGGGTGTACCTCTGACATTAGAATTTGGTATGCTTGAAACAGCGGCTACTTTTGTTGCAGTACTAGTGGTGAATTCAATTTTAGCCGATGGCAAATCAAATTGGCTAGAAGGTGTAATGCTACTTGGCAGTTATGTGATACTTGCTCTGGCCTTTTTACAATTGTAGGTGAGTTATTTGCACAGAAATGCCAAAATAGGTACCGGCTTGATTGCCTTGTCAGTTATTATTTGCTTGTTGGGGACAATTGGTTTTACCACCGAAGAAAGTGTTGAAGGCGTGCCGACGCCAAATGTTCCTAATTCAGTATTCTTTGCTGATGAACCTATCCAATCCAATCCTCTAGCATTATTTGTCACAGCCAATGCAGAAGTCACTTGGGATCGTAATGATGTGTTTTTGGTAGTTGCAGACGCGGATAAGAAAGCCCAGTGTGATGGATTAACATTGATAGAACAAATGGGTAACAATGAACTTTGTACTTCAGGAGATAATGAATTTGAAGCAGTTGGTGATGATAACCAAGCCGGAGTTTCGTGGAATGTAAAGTCTGGTGAATATTTTGTTGGCATTGGAACTATGACGGAGACTCCAGATGATTTCCAATTAAATATTGATTATACAGTGGATATTTCTTTATCTGCTACAGGATACTTTGTTGGATTTATTTTTATCATAATCGGCTATAGTTTAACTAGATATGAATGATTACTCAAGACCTTCGTAATACGATTGAATTGAAGCTTCAAGGTCATCCATCGCTTTTCTTTCGTCAAGAGTATTAGTATTGCCATTTTGACGTAATGCCTGCCCATCAACCCACATGTCAAGGCAGTTAGCACCATTGAATACTAAATTAGCTAAATGGCGGTTTCCGGACCTGCCACGAGGATACATTCGTACATCATCTAAATCCCAAGCAACCCAATCTTGACTACCATTGGTTGCCATTTGAAAGACCTCCTTAGCCGGCAAAAGGGTAGAATCCCAATGGTCATGCCGTTGAACTAAACAAGCAGTACGGGCCTCAGATAAAACATTCAGCCCATTACCAGAAGATGCTGCCCCGTCAGTACCAAGCCTTACATCGACTCCTACCTCCTGATAGGCGGGCAAAGAGAGAGTTCCACCGCAAGCCAATTTCATGTTTGATGAGGGGCAATGTACGGCAGTTGCCTCATGACTTTTTAGAATCCTGATTTCATTTTTCTTGACCCAACTAGCATGTGCACATATCGTTCCGGGCTTGAAAAATCCAATACTATCGAGATATTCAACAGGATATTTGCCGGTTTTTTCAAAGCAATCAGCAACTTCCTTTCTCGTCTCACTGACATGAATATGTAATCTACCTTGCCTTCGTTCTGCTAAATCAGCTGCCCTGACTAGCGTTTCTTCGCTACATAGGTAAACAGAATGAGTGGCAATTGCATACTGAATACGATCATTAATAGATTGGGTTTGAAGCAAATTTTCTATTTCATCCAATGCCGATTTTGCATCAGGGTGTGAAGGTAGCGCAAAATCACTGACAGGTCCGCCAACAAGGCCCCGAAGACCTGCTTCATCGAGAACCTTACCAGTTATTGCAGGATAAAAGTACATATCAGCTGCGAAACTGCACCCAGTTGCAATCATTTCACTTGCTGCTGCAGTAGCGCCAACTCGAACATATTCGGGATTTAGTCTTGCTTCGGTAGGAAATATTGCTTCATTTAGCCACTTATTTAGTGGGAAACCATCACTAAAATCCCTGGCATTTAATTGCATAGCAAGATGAGTATGCCAGTTTTGTAAGGAACGCGTCAAAAGTCTAGACTTACCGTCAATAACTTGCCTAACATCTTCGTCACCATTAGACTTGGACCATGCCCCATCATCGTGGATTAATACATCACCAACAAACTTGTTGGCACTGCTGTCATACAGAACAGTATCTGTATATCTTGCAGCATATTCCTCTGACATTGGTATCAATCCCTGACAGTGGGTGATGGCTGTGTTATTTAATTGTCAGTTATGGATTGAGAGATTGTTAATTGATATTTTCTTGCACTATACTCAAGGCTTGCAATTCCTGGCAAGACCCTGCCGGCTAGATAATTCAAACAAGCACCTCCACCAGTTGACAAATGGCCCATTTTAGCAGATAAGCCCCGATTCATAATCAAGGTAGCAGTATGCCCTCCTCCTACAACAACATAGCCATTAGATTCAGCGCAGGCGTTCAACATTTCAATAGTGCCTAGAGCAAAATCAGTAAGTTCGAAAACCCCTGCAGGTCCGTTTAGAATGATTGTTCCTGCAGATTTAATGGCGGCTGAAAGGGTCATAGTTGAGTTGATTCCAATATCAAAAATCGGCGCCGCAACAGGTAATTCCGCCAATGTCAAATCCACCCGGTTATCTTCAATATTTGCCGCAAGGTCTGTTGGCAATTTTATTTTGTCAGCAAAATCATTCAGCATTGATTTAGCAGTTTCTACTGTAGAGTGATAAGATTCGCCTAGTTCCCCGACCAAAAAATTATGATTCAATTCACCAATATCAATTCCTGAATATTCAATCAATAAATTCGCCACTCCGCCAGTGGCCCACACTTCATCAGCGATGCCTTTTCTCAGCATGTTATCAGCAACAGATATTGAATCCTCGACTTTAATTCCGCCAACCACAGCAATGCATGGTCTACGTGGCGATTCTAAAGCCGCATCAAGACCATCAATTTCCTTTTTCATCAATTCTCCAGCTACACATGGTAGTGTATGAGTGAAGCCAACAATAGATGGAGAGTTTCTGTGCGAACAGGCGAACGCATCATTAACAAATACGTCGACAACGCTGGATAGTCGTTGGATTATTTTTGTCTCAGACATTGCTAGAAAGTCGCCTTTGGTTGATACTTCTTCAAGATCCATTCTTACGTTATTGAGCATCAAGATTTCTCCGTCAATTAGGCTTTCAATTGCCTGCATTGCCTTTTCGCCATGGATATCCTCAACCCATTTGACATTACGGCCCAATATTCTGCCTAATTCTCTTGAGTGGCCAAGGGTGTTGGTGAAGTCTTTTTTGCCAGGTCTAGATTGGTGGGCTAACAAAACAACTTTGGCTTTTGTCAGCAAATTTAATGTCGGTACAATTGCCTTTATTCGCGTATCATCAAGAAATTCTTGACTTTTGGGTTGTAAGGGACTATTGATATCAACTCTTACCAGCACAGTCTTGCCTTCAACATTGATGTCGCGCAAGTTTAACACTTGTGCCATGTCACTCCCAACAGCAGGCAGTTTTTGATTTATCGTCTGCTGATTTTACCATAATAGAGCATAAATTCACGGGAAACTCAGACATCATCGGTTAGAGTTTTCAACATCTAGTACGACCCACAACTATGTCGTCATGGTCAACCGAGGATTTGCTAGGGCCTGAGGGCCAAGATTGGCGGGTGCCAGTTAGTGAACTTGAACATCGGCTTGGTAAACTAGCCAATCTGTTGCAAGAAAACAATCTTCCAGGGGCATTAATTCAAAGCCCAGTTGATTTGTATTACTATGCTGGAGGACGGCAAAACGGGGCTTTGTTTGTTCCTGCCACCGGTTCCAAAGCCAGCATAGATTGTGGGGGTGATGGCAGTACTTTCTTTGTCAGGCGGTCAATCAAACGAGCAGAATATGAGGCTGGAGGCACGGACGGCCCAATTAACATCGAAAAATTTCCCAGTTTGCGAATCTTTGCTGAGACACTTGCCAACATGGGGGCAGAAGGCAGTCCAGCATTACAAAAAGGCGAACTGCCAGCAGATTTCCATGAGAAATTCGCTTCAGTATTAACTCCTTTAGGAAAAACTGCAGACTGCACTCAATTAATTCACTCACAAAGAGAAGTAAAATCATCTTGGGAATTAGCTATGATGCGCGAAGGGGCTATAGTGCAACAAGCAATGTTTGACTCGGTTAGGAAAGAAATTGCTGCGGGTAAAACCGAATTGGAAGTAGTTGCCGCGGCTGAAGCAATTAGTAGAGAAAGTGGATTTGGCGGCAATATCCAAATGCGGCGATTTCCACTACAATGTGATAGAGCAGTAATAGTTTCAGGCAGAGCTGGAGGGATTCCCTCGTTCTTTGATTCAGCAATAGGTGGCACAGGTGCTCACCCGTTAGCCGGAATGGGGTCTGGATTCAATAAGGTTCGAGAAAACCAACCCATCTTGGTTGACCTTGTTCATGCTCACAGAGGTTATGTTGTTGACGCTACTAGGATGTTTAGCGTTGGTAAATTAGACGATATTTGGTTGCAAAGACTAGACGATATGGTTGAAGTCAGTGACAAGGTAGTGAACTCACTTGGCCGTGGAGATGATTGTTCAACGGCATGGGAGCTTGGCTCGCAGTTAGCCATCAACATGGGTCATAGCGAACATTTGATGGGCATGAATCCAGATCAAAGCAAGTTCTTAGGTCACTCAGTTGGTTTACAATTAGACGAAACTCCTGTTGTCGCACAGGGTTTTGATCGACCATTACCAGATAATGGGGTCATGGCGATTGAGCCAAAACTTGTCTTTACCAAAGGCAGTATCGGTATTGAGGATACTTGGTTAAAGACGGAAAGTGGATTACAGCGCCTAACATTATCTGGTAATAGTGAATGGTTAACTAATTGCTAATAATCAAAAGCATCCAATGTAAGGCCCTCATATGCCGGCTAAACCATATTCCTCAGGCCACATCGGAGCAGTTGCTGCCAATTTCACGCAAATGCGTTTATCTGGTGCGGTAAAAGAACAATTAGTTGCATTATTGTGTGAAGAATTAGACCGCTTAGTTCCAACAATGGAATCAGAAACTCTAGCCCAAGACCCAGAAAGAAAAACGTTGGACGACCCCAGCCGAACACGATTGAATTATAATCGAACAAGGGAGTTGATGATTGATAGAATCAGTAATATCGATTCTGTTGGCTCTGCTGCAGTTCAAGCAGGAATTGAACACGTTGAGACTCATTTGGCTAAGATTTTGAAACACGCTGAGGCAGCAGCAGAAAAAGACCGAGTTGCCACAATTAAGCCGAGGCACCTAGAAATTGCGGTGTCTGGGATGGGTCTTAATTCTGATGACGAGGAAGATGAGATTGACACAATCGAAGATTCTGAAACGTTGATAGTTGGTCAAGGAGGTGGAGTATTAACCCGCTCTTCCTTGCTTTCTCTGGCTAGGACACACGCTAAAATGCCGGTTACCGATGATGCAATCGAAGAATTAATTGACACCTATTACATGGTAGTCGAAAAATTAGAGTCAGATATTAGAAGTCACGCACAACTTGGCGGTAATCCGGTTCAATTCATCGAATCAATCAACCGTATGAAGACTTTAATGTCACTTGGCTGGATGCGCTCAATGCTGATCAAAGCAGCTACGAATGCGCGTGAGCGAGGTTACAAGCGTATTGATATTGAGCAAATAGTTCACTTAGATCCTTATTGAAAGTCAGTGGATTTGTTAAAATACTTCTTTCATGAGGTTGACAGGAAGAGGTCTTACCATGATAGGAGAAGCAGCACCAGAATTTACTTTGAAGAATACATCAAAAGAAGCAGTCTCGTTAGCAGATTACCGAGGAAAAACAGTAGTTATCGCTTTTTATCCAGGCGCTTTTACTGGTGTTTGCGATAAGGAAATGTGTGCTTTTCAAGATAACCTTGCTAAGCTTAACGGCTCATCAGCTACCGTTATTGGTATCAGTGTTGACTCACCGTGGGCTAATGCGGAATTTGCTAGAAAGTACAATCTAGAGTTCGAACTGTTATCAGATTTAGACCGCACAGTGGTTGAGGCATACGATGCCAAGTTTGTTGGCCTTGGAGGACTGGAAGGCTATGTTTCGGCCAACAGGGTCGTCATTGTAGTCGACAAAGAGGGCTTAATCCAACACCGCTGGGTTGCTGAAAATCCTGGCGTTGAGCCAGATTATGATGCCATTGTTACTTTGGCAGAATCTCTTTGAGACAGAGTATTAGCCTCAAAGGACTGATCGGATGGTTAACTCGACAATCATTCTTTACGCTTTTTTTGCTGGTTTTGTAGCAATTTTAGTCACCGTTTCAATTGAGAAATTTGGCGGCTTTATCGGTGGAGTATTGGGTACAGTACCATCAACCATAATCCCGGCCGCAGCGGGAGTTTATGCTATTGATGGAGGTGAATCACTAAGGTCTAGTATGTCTGTAGTGCCGCTTGGAATGTTGATTAATGGTCTGTTTCTTGGAGTATGGATATTATTGCCAAATCAGATCAAACAAGAAAAACTCAAATTGCCAATAACAATAATTGCTTCATTATCAACTTGGGCAATTCTTGCTTGGTGTGGTTTAATGATTGCAAGAAATGCAACAGACAGCCTAGTTAGTGAATTACAGTTTGCTGTAATCGGTTTAGTAGCTTTAGCAATACTAGCTTTCCTCTTCAACATAAAGAATAGAGAAGCACCTAGGGGTAGTAATAAGGTTCCATTATTGATTCTTTCAATAAGGGGTATTGCAGCTGGATTAGCAATCGGAATTTGTCTTATTTTAGCAGATAGCGGTCTGCCATTTATTGCCGGGCTAGCCAGCGCATTTCCGGCAATTTTTCTAACCAGCATGGTTGCACTGTGGATTTCTCAAGGCCCTCAAGTGCCTCAGGGCGCTGCAGCACCAATGATGCTTGGTGGGGCTAGCGTTTCAGTATACGCAATCATTGCCATATGGTCATTACCAGAATTTGGCGTGGTGCTTGGTTCGATTATTGCTTGGTTTGCCTCAGTAATTCTTTGGACTATACCCGCTTTTACCTTGTTGAGACGCCATCGATTAACCGCCCAGTAAAGCCAATATTGCTAAGCCTTGAGTTATTGTCTTATTCGGCTAATTTCTCTTCTATCTCAGACAGACGCATCTCGTTTAGACGCCCTTCTGCACTGGCTAATTCTTGTTGACAAAATTCTAACAATTTCGCCCCTTCCTCATATAATTTCAAGGTCTCATCCAATGCTATTCCACCGCGCTCCAAATCTGCAACTATTTCTTCTAAACGCCCAACTGCAATACTGTAACTCATTTCTTCACTCATTTTTTCCACTCTCTTTTGTTATTTCTTCAACTGTAGCCTTAGCAGTTCCATCTGCTAATGCAAGAATTATATTTTGACCTTTATTCAAGTCATTAGTTCTTGAGATAATGTCGCCATTTTCATTTGAAATCATACTATATCCTCGTTGCAAAACATTGCTTGGATGAGCCGAATTAAGAGTAGATGCAAATACTGCAAGTTTGGTTTTCTCCGCAGCGATACTTTGTTGTGCTGCTAGCAACATGATGTTGCCTAAAGATGCCAACTTCCGTCTTGATTGGCCAAATTTATTGGTAACTGCTGATGTCAACCTGTTTGATAAATCACTTATCCGTTGGTTGGCATTGTATACTCCTTGAAGTGGGGCATTGAGTAATCTGGATTGTAAAAGAAGTAAGTTATTGCGCCAATCGACAAATAATCTGGTTGTTGAATCAGTGATGCGGAGCTCAAAGTTGAGCATCATCATTTGATGCTGATCAAATTCAGGAACTAACCGTTCTATTGCATTAGAGGGCGTTGACGCCCTCAAGTCAGCTACTAAATCAGCTACTAACATGTCTGACTCGTGTCCAACAGCAGAGATAACGGGTATTGCTGAAGCAATTATCGCTCTGGCAACCGGCTCGAGATTAAACGCCCACAAATCTTCAGGAGACCCGCCGCCTCGTCCAACTATAATCACATCAACAGGTGGTTGATTAAGCCGTTTGGCGACCGTAAAATCAGCCAACTTACCTGCTGCAAGAATGCCTCTGACAATTTCATTAGCAGCAGAATTTCCCTGAACGGTAACTCCGATGACCGTTCTTCGAATTCCAGGCCATCTGTTTTCGGCTAATCTATTCATATCAGCCAGTGCTGCTGAGCCAACACCAGTGATTATTGCTATGTGTTTTGGAATTGCTGGTAGAGCCATCCTGGGCCGATCTAACACCCCTTCTGAGCGTAGTAATTCAATCAACTGCTTGCGCTGTTCTTCAAGAACCCCAAGCTTGTTAATTGGCTCAATTCGATTAACGATTAATTGTATTCTTCCAGCCTTGGCATAGAGGTCTAAATTAGCGATAACAACAACGACACTTCCCTCTTGAATACTTGAATCAATAGTACAACGGCCTTGCCAAATCACTGCACTAATTTGCCCATCAGAATCTCTGAGTGTGAAGTAGGTGTGGCCACTCGGGTAAGATTTCCACTGAGTGATTTCTCCTTTGATAACTTGATTTTGAAATAAATTATCATTACGAATGGTCGACCTAATCAAATTAACAAATTGGCCAACAGGGATTGGACCAGTAGTTAACTCACTCTCGCCCCTCACAAATGTATTAACCAGTCACAGGTTCTTGAACATGTCCAAACAATTGTCCAGTCAATTTATTGGAAATCCGCTTAGTCATTTTTCTCTTTATTCAATTCACGTCTTTTGCGTGTTTGGAAACTTTGTCGCAACTCAACTTCATTGAGTTTTCTCCTGATTTTATTCTTGAGAAAGCGCACAACAATAATCACTGCAACGATGTCAACAATCAGAATAAACCATTCAGTCATACCCCAATTTTCAAACATAACAATCATCACAATGGTGGCCGAATATCAATGTCGCAATCAGTAGTTGGACAGCCAATACAGCCTAGGCGAGCGTCTTGCTCTATTAGATAATCATCAAGCCCTGGGGGAAGTATTTGAGGAACTGGAATTTCACCTCTGACCAATGTCACCATACAGGTTCCACAGGTTCCAGAAGTGCAGTTAGTTGGTAAATTAACTCCTGCTGACTCTGCATGCTCAACTAGAGTTTCACCGACAACTAATCTGGTTTGGCCAAGTAATTTTGCCCCTTGCATAAATCTTACAAGTTTGAGCGTCTCTCCAACACTCTCTGCCATACCATCGCCTCAACGTACATCTTTGTGACGTGTCCAACGGCCAGTTTGTTTATTGAAGTATAATCCGGCCTTCTTCATCCATTTGTTGAACTTAGTAGCACCAGCACCAGTTCTTAGGATGAAGTCTTCTCTATCTTCTTGTGCTTGGATGTAGTCCTTAGCAGCCAATGTTTGATCAATCCAATCATTGATGTCCATCAATCCACCGCCAAGAGTACTTTCCTCTACCACTCGACTCATCTCATCAGCGTCAGATCCTGTTTGAGCGAGGTCTTGCTTAATCATGTCATTTACCGAAGAGAAATCCATTGCCGCAGGTTTAGGAGGTACTGAGTTTCTTGGTCGCTTGTTTTCATCGATAAATATACGGTTACCGTTTACCAAACGTTGCTCGACATTGGCCGCTAAATCAGGCGTGAAATTCTCTTCACATTCCCAACAGATAAACGTCCATTCATCCGGTTTATCTTGGTCTCTAGCCTGTCTGGGGTCCATTTCGTCACCACAGATAGGGCAAGCGTGGAAAATTAGTGCTGGAACAAACTTTCTCCTAAAATCAACAATGTCTTGAGGCGTCCCTTCTAGTTCTAACATCTCATGATCTCTAGCAGCCTCTAAGCCCCTGGTTTCTAGTTGGTCTCTTATCTTGACTTTTTGATCGTCTTTGCCTTCGTCGTAGAGATTGTTTTCCAACTTAACAATCAATTCGACAGTTTTACCTAAACGATTCATTATCAATTTCTTACCGCGGAAAGCCTCAACTTTTGCAATTTTTAACCGCTCTTTCTGTTCGGCTAATTCAGTTAACACGTCTTTTTGTTTACGCTTAAATTTAATTTCTTCAATTTTAGAGTCGACTTTCTTTTCTGGTGCTAGAACCGATGCTAAGAACCGTTCTTTACCGTGGGAAGAGTGAGCTGAATTGATAATTGAAATGACACCATCAGCGATATCTGGCTTTAGTGCATAGTTTTCAATCAACATATTACGGTCAATTTTCTTTAAATCACCGATTTTTAGTCCAGCATCGGCTAACTGCTGGGCTGTTGTATCATCAATTCCACGCCTTAATAGTGCAAGATATGTGTCCTTCTTTGCCATAGCATCCCCTCCGACAAGTCCTGCCCAGTAGCCACTCCTAAGAAAAACCTCTCCCCGGTCAATTTCTTAAAAACCAGCAAAATATTGGCGATAAACGATAGATTGAGGTCAAGTTTAGACGTTGTCTTGGATTTTTTCCAAATCTTGACAAAACCCTATCCAATCATCAAAATCAAACTCTTCAGGTCGGGAGTTCATTCTTTCATCATCAGACAAACTTGAAATCGCCAATTTCCATCGAGCAGAATACCAATTAGGGACCCTATTTAATCGACGCGGAATAGATTTGAGACTGGTGCGGATTTTCTTTCTTCGTTGTTTGAAGGCTTGATGGATTACTTGTTTAACAAGGCGCTTATCGCAATCAAACTGTTCATCGCTAGGAACCATCTGGATAAAGCATGAATTTACTTTTGGATTTGGACTAAAGTTGTGCGGCGGTACTTTTTGCAACATCTCGGATTGCCAATCCAACAACGCAGTCATTCCAAGGGAGCCAACATCCGATTCATATTCCATAACTAGTCTTTCAGCAAATTCTTCTTGTACCAAAAGTATGACTTTTTGTAACAAGTTTAATTCATCATTACGCAGATATTTGGTTAGCAGCTCTACTAAGGGCGATGAAATTTGGTAGGGAATATTAGCAACAACTTTGGAGATCGAGTCGGGCCATTTCACCCGTAATGCGTCTCCTGAGAGTAAAGTCAGTTGTCCTGAGGTAATTTCACTAGCAAATACTTTCTGCAGATGTTTTACCGCTCCTTCGTCAATTTCAATTGCCGTTACTGTGCAACCTTGCATCAGCAAGGCTTCGGTTAATACACCCGGGCCCGGGCCGATTTCCAACACATGGTCATGTTTGACAATCTCCCCGTATTGTATAGAGAGAGCAATTAAATCATCATTAATCAAAAAATGTTGGCCAAGAGATTTGTCATTATCCTG
>CEQX01011869.1_pt1 | contig 16416 bp, 15 predicted proteins | sample 356261 | NCBI WGS metagenome assembly CEQX01 (sample SAMEA2621076, study PRJEB7988) | marine metagenome | isolation source: saline water (ENVO:00002010), including | reverse complement strand
AGCTGAAATTCAATACCATAATTTGTTTCACAAAATTCTTCAATTTGGTTATTTGTACCAGGTTCCTGAAAACCAAAATTATTGGATGGAAATGCTAGAATTGTGACTTTATCATTATATTTCTTGTGAAGTTCTTGTAAATCTTTATACTGATTAGTATAACCACATTTAGATGCTACGTTTACAATTAATAACTTCTTTCCCTTGTACTTAGAAAAGTTAATTAGATTGCCATCAATATCTTTCGCAGATAGTTTATAAAAATCAGATATATTTTCAAGATTAATTTCAGGTGCAATTTCTTTGAGTTTGAATACTTTTTCTCTTAAGACATAAATTCCACTCACTGAAACTACTGTTGAAACAAGAATTATTATTAATATTTTCATCACATTTTATTTGGTACACTAATTCCAAGAAGCATCATACCATCTTTAATTGTTTTAGCTGTTGTATGAGATAACGCAATTTTAAACGAAGTTGTTTCAGATGAGGTATTATCAAATATTTTTTCCTCCTGATAAAAGCTGTTGTATATTTTAGATAAATCAAAAATATATTGTGCTACTATAGAAGGAGAGTGATTTGAGGCAGCTTGATCAATAATATTTGGAAATTGATATATATGATTGATTAGTTTTTTTAATGGTAATGAGATATCTGTTATATTATCAAATTTTATTTCTTTAAATTCTATATCAAGTGATTCTGCTCTGTCTGTAATGGAACAAATTCTAGCATAGGTATATTGAATAAAAGGTCCAGTATTACCTTGAAAATCAATAGAATCATCAGGATTAAAAAGCATCTTCTTTTTTGGATCAACCTTCAATAGAAAATATTTAAGAGCTCCGAGAGCTATCATTTTATATAATTCATTTAAATCATCTACATTAAAATCATCAGTTTTACCTAATTCTTTTATTCTTTTCTCAGATGTTTTGATCATATGTAATATTAGATCATCAGCATCAACAACTTTTCCCTCCCTAGATTTCATTTTACCATCTGGTAACTCTATCATCCCATATGATAGATGATAGCATTCTTTAGCCCAGTCATAATTTAGTTTTTCTAAAATTTTAAATAGTACTTTAAAATGATAATCTTGCTCACTCCCTACAGTATATATCTGTTTTGTAATTTTTGGATAATCCTCAAATCTTTTAATGGCAGTACCTATATCTTGAGTTATATACACAGAAGTTCCATCATTTCTCAAAAGAATCTTCTTATCAAATTTTTCATTAGTGAGATCAACCCAAACAGATCCGTCGTCTTCTTCATAAAAAATATTTTTATTTAAACCAGAAATTACATTTTCCTTACCAAGTAAATAAGTTTCAGATTCATAGTAATTTTTATCAAAAGTAATTCCTAGTAAATCATAAGTTTCGTTAAAGCCTTCATATACCCAATTATTCATTTTTTCCCATAATTTGAGGGTCTTCTCATCTTTTAACTCCCAGCTTTTTAATATTTTTTTTGCTTGAATCATCAGATTGGTGTTATTGATGGCATCTTCTTCTCTTGTACCATCTTTCAGTAATTTTTGATACTGTTTTCTATTTTCTTTTTCAAATTTGACATAATAATCTCCAACAAATTTATCACCCTTTATACCCTCTGATTCAGGTGTTTTATTTTCAGAATATAGTTTCCATGCAACCATTGACTTAGATATATGAATACCCCTATCATTAATAATTTGAACTCTGTGTACCTTTTTTCCATTTGCCTCAAGAATAGTTGATAATGAATCACCTAAGAATATATTTCTAAGATGACCTAAATGAAGAGGCTTATTTGTATTAGGGGATGAAAATTCTACCATTATCTCGTCTCCATCACATTTTTTAAATCCCCATTTTTCTGAGGATTTTATCTCATTATATAGTGAAATAAGAAACTCACTTCTTAAATCCATATTTAAAAAACCTTTAACAACATTAAAATCTCCAACTATTTTTGATTTCTTTAATAATATTTTTCCAATCTTATCCCCTATTTCCTTTGGATTCATTTTTAAACTTTTAATATGTGGGAAAATTATAAGAGTATAAAAACCAGTAAAGTTCTTTGGTGTATTATCTATTGTGATATTATTTAAATCACATTGGTATTTGAATTCCTCTTCAAATATTGATTTAATTTCTTTTTTAATAGTACTAATCAAATTCATTGTTATTACAAAAATTAAATTAAATGAATGATATTCATAATAATAATTAAATTAAGTTTGAAAAAAGATTAATAATATATTAAAGTAAGATGTCAGATAGTGTTGTAATTATCCCTACTTATAATGAACTTGGAAATATTGAGAATATTCTTGAAAAAGTAGCAGATCTTAAAATAAAATTTGATGTTATTGTAGTTGATGATAATTCACCGGATGGTACTGGTAAACTTGTTGAAAAAATAATTCAAAAGAACAAGTTCCAATTAAATATTAATTTAATTAATAGAAAAAATAAAGGTGGTTTAGGATCTGCATATATTGAAGGATTTAAAAAAGCAATTGAATTAAAATATTCATATGTATTTCAATTAGATTGTGACGGATCGCATGACCCAAATAAGTTATTAGAGCTAAGAAATAATCTAATTGATGATACTGCCCAAATAACAGTTGGATCTAGATATATAAAAGGTATCTCAGTATTACATTGGCCATTATCTAGGCTTCTACTTTCAATTTTTGCTAATTATTATGTTATGATTATAACTGGTATGAGTGTAAACGATTCGACTGGAGGGTTTAATGGATATAGCATGCCTGCATTAAAAAATATTTTAAAAAATAAAATAACCTTTGAGGGCTATGCATTTCAAATTCAAATGAAATTTAATGGTTATAAACTAGGATATAAAATCATAGAAATACCAATAATATTTAAAGATCGTGAAATTGGCGAATCTAAAATGTCATTTAAAATTTTTGGTGAGGCATTTTTTGGAATTATTGGGATGAGAATTAAAAGTTTTTTTAAAACATATAGAAAAGATTAATCAAACTTTATTGTATCCAAAATTTTAAGTTTCTGGATAAAAATTATAGGAATATAAATTGATATAATTATCATTAAAATCATACTTGTATTTATTGTAAGAGTGTTTAATATATTTATATCTACCGGTATATGATCAATATAATAATTAGACTTATTTAATTTAAAAAGTTTAAAATTCTTTTGAATAAGATAAAATAAAATAGAAATAAAATTAGCAAATATTACTGCTGAAATAGATAATTTAAATCCAACCCTAAAGAAAAGTAAGTGGATAAATTTACTTTTTGTGCCAAAGGACTTAAGAGTTCCAATCAACTGAGTTTTATCCATTATTAAAATCAATATAACAGATAAGATATTGAATGAAGCCACAAAAACTATTATTACAAAAAATATGATTACGTTTTTATCCAATAGCTTTAGCCAATCAAATATCTGAATATATTTTGAATTTGTAGATTCAATAAATTCATCAAATGATGAGATATTTTTTAATTTGTCATAAAGTGAGTCAATACTTGTTTCATCTTTTAGATAAATATTTAACCCTGAAACCTGATTTTCGTTCCATTTATAAATTTTTCTACTTAGGTTTATATCACCAATAACAATAGTATTATCAATTTCCTCAAGTCCTGTTTCGTAAATACCTGAAATAATTAATTTTCTAAAAATTGGAGGATCATTAGGAAAAAAAATCGTCACAGAATCTCCTAAATTTAGTGAAGTAATTTTACCTATTTCAGTACTAATAATAATAGAATTTTTAAGGTTTAAATTATTATTAAAAGTAATGAGGTGAGGTTGAATATTATTAATATAGTCGCTGGATACCCCTTTAAATATTACTCCCTCTATTTCGCTCTCTTTACTCTGTATAAGAGCAGAGGATAGAATAAATGGATGAACTGAGCCTATCTCGCTTAAAGTTTTACTCTCATTATATACTCCTTTACTTAAATCTATTGGAGAGTTTTTAAAACTTAACCCATTCGCGTAACTAGAGACCGTATAATGTCCCGAAAAATTATATACTTTATTTGAAATAGCATTCTTAAAACCAGTAAGAATAAAAGAAGAGATAATAACGGCTGATATTCCAAGAGAAATTGTTATAAATGATATTTTTTTAATAAGAGTTGATAATTTATTAGATTTTTCAGTCCAAAGATTATTATATATTTTAAAAAAGTTCCTCATTATGTATATTTGAGATGTCTAAACCTAAATATAAATGGGTAAAATATATATAATTAACATATTTTTTTTCATCATCTATATTCTAATGAGTTGCAATAGCTTGGATGATTTTGATAAAGATCAAATTAATAATTTAAATGAAGAAAATTGTAGTATTTGTGACCAAAAAACCTATCAAATAAACATAAACACAAATGGTCAAGATATTGTAGATGAGCCTAAAATAAGATCATCTATTAATATAATTAAAAATGACAGTTTAATTTACTCAGGTATTATTGGAATTGAAATTCGAGGAGAGTCATCGCAATATTTTGATAAAAAATCGTACGGTTTCGAAACATGGAATGATAATAACGAGGATATTGATGTATCTTTATTAGGATTCCCTGAGGAAGAAGATTGGATACTACATGGTCCTTTTAGTGATAAATCACTAATTAGAAATATGTTGATTTATGAGTTGTCGAACAGCATAGGTAGATACGCTTCCAGAACAGAATTCGTAGAATTAAGTATAAATTCTCAATACAAAGGTTTATACATATTTATGGAAAAGTTAAAACGAGATAAAAATAGAATCAATATCTCAAAGCTAGAGGAAAATGATACTGAGGAAGATAAAATTTCTGGGGGATATATTATCAAAATAGACAAAAGTGATATGGAAGATGGAAGCTACACCGAACTAAACTCTTTCAAATCTGAATATGATGTTTTTGGAAATAAAAACAATTCAAATATTGTATATTTTAATTATGAATATCCAAAACCATCATTAATTAATTATAAACAAAAAGAGTATATCAAAAACTATATTAATGAATTTGAAGAAAGTCTCTCATCAGATCAATTCCAGGATCCTATTTTAGGTTTTAGAAAATATATTGACGATGAGTCTTTTATTGATTTTTTTATTCTTAATGAATTGTCAAATAATATTGATGGTTACAGACTGAGCACGTATCTTCATAAAGACAGAGATCAAAAATTAAAAATCGGTCCAATTTGGGATTTTAATTTATCTTTTGGAAATGCTGATTACTGTGGAGGAGAAAGATATGATGTGTGGTGTTATAAATTTAACGATAGGTGCCTTGGAGATCGTTGGAACATTCCTTTTTGGTGGAATAGATTATTAGAAGACGAAAATTTTGTAATAAAATTAAAAAATAGATGGATTGATTTAAGAGGTGGCATTCTATCTGATAATAATATTTTATCAATCGTAGATGAAAAATATTCATTCCTTAAGAATGAGTCTAATATTGCAAATAATAACTTCAATAAATGGAAAATTTTTGGAATATATATATGGCCAAATAGTTTTATTGGAAATAATTATTATGAGGAGATTGATTTTTTAAAAACATGGATCAAAAATAGAACCAAATGGTTAGATGAATCAATAAGTAAGTTGTGAAAATTATAAAAATTTTAAAGTATTTATTAATATTAGGAGTTTCTGTTTCAGTTTTAATTACAGTGATATTTTATATAAGTACAGATTATAAAATGTACGATTTAAAGGCAAATCAAAAAAATTATTCTCAAAATATATGGGAAATTAATACTGATAGCCTAGCCGAAAGTCTAATCTCAAAAATGACATTGGAGGAAAAAATTGATCAAATGTATGGTGAGAAGATGATTTTTTCAATTCCAAAATTTATCGGAAGCTATTTATTTAAAGATAGATTTGCCCATATTTATGTCGGTAAAAATGAAAGGTTAAATATACCTCCTTGGGTATTATCTGATGGTCCTAGAGGTGCTAGAGTTTTAGATAAGAAAATAAATGCTGTCACAACATTCCCTGTTGCAATGGCTAGAGCAGCTTCTTGGGATACTAATCTTGAGAATAAGGTTCATAAGGTTATAGCAAAAGAAATGCGAGCAAATAAAACTAATTATGCTGCTACACCTTGCATTAATTTACTTAGACATCCTGGTTGGGGAAGAGCTCAAGAGACATATGGAGAGGATCCTTGGTTATTGGGTGAATTTGGACTAGCTGCTGTAAATGGTATTGAAAGTCATAATGTTATGGCATGTCCAAAACATTTTGCATTAAATAGTATAGAAAATTCAAGATGGGTAATTGATGTATTAATAGATGAAAGAGCATTGAGAGAGGTATATCTCCCGCATTTTAAGAAAGTGATTCAGAAAGGAAAACCTGCATCTATTATGTCAGCATATAATAAAGTGCGAGGTACATATAGTGGCAGTAATAAAGAATTACTAACAGAAATTTTACGAGATGATTGGGGATTTGAAGGTTTTATTTCCACCGACTGGATGTACGGATTATACAATGGAATAGAAGGAATAAAGGCAGGTCTTAATGTTGAAATGCCATGGCAGGATGAATATAGTTATAATATTATCAAAGAAGGAATTGAAGAAAAAAAAATTAGTGAGAAGGATATAGACAAATTAGTTTTAAATACTTTAAAAACTAGACTTAAATATGCATTTGCATACGATAGTATAGATTACCCTCACAGTATAATCTTAGACTCTAGTCATATTAATTTAGCTGCAAAAGTTGCTGAAGAAAGTATGGTTTTAATTAAAAATAAAAATAATGTTCTTCCTTTTAATAAAACATTTGGATCTAAAATTGGGATAGTTGGTAGATTAGCAAACGAAATAAATACTGGAGATCTTGGAAGTAGTAACTCAAAGCCTCCTTATGTTATAACACCCTATGAAGGTTTGAAATTATATCATAAAAATTTAAATAATGAGGTTTTATTAATTGACGAAAATAATGTTGAGGAAATAAGAAATGTATCTAAGTCGGTAGAACAGATGATAGTTGTAGTTGGATATACATATGAGGATGAAGGTGAATATATTCTTAGCAGATCTGAAATGTTAAAATCAGCAGAAGCAAATGAATTAATTGGTGTAAAAGGAATAGGAGGAGATAGGGTTAATTTGAGACTAAAACCTGAGGATGAAAAATTAATAGATGAAGTGTCTCAATTAAATGATAATGTTGTAGTAGTATATGTTGGTGGTAGTGCGATTGATATGTCTCCATGGGAAGATAAAGTAAATGCTATTCTCTTCTCATGGTATTCAGGAATGGAGGGTGGCAACTCTCTTGCCAAAATTTTATATGGTGATGTAAATCCAAGTGGTAAATTACCATTTACAATTGCAAGAAATCAATACGACTACCCTTATTTTAATCCATATACAGACTCAATCACATATGAATATTATCATGGATATACACTTTTTGAAAAATTTAATAAAGGAATAGCATACCCATTCGGCTACGGTAAAAGTTATACAGATTTTAAATACTCAAATTTAAAGATTGAAAAAAATAAAATTTTAGACTCAACATTGGTAGTAAATGTAGATATAATGAATATTGGTAATTTTGCAGGTAAAGAAATTACTCAATTGTACATAGGTTTTAAAAATTCTAAAATCGATAGACCTATAAAATTGTTAAGAGATTTTAAAAAAAACTTCCTCGATATTGGAGAAAGTAAAACAATCAATTTATCAGTAAATTTTAATGATTTGAAATGGTATAATAAAAAGAGCAGAAAATGGGAAATCGAAGATATTGAATATGAAATATATGTTGGTGGTTCTTCTAGAGAAAAAGATCTTCTTTCATCAAAATTTAGACTCTCTCAGCATATACAGCATAATACCTTTTAACAAATAACCTTAAAAAAGGCCTTAATCCAATTTTATTGGCTGGATTTGTCCAATATTCTTTTTTAATAATTTTCCACCCAGATTTTTCTAACAACCAATCAAATTGCCAGTCCTCAAATTCATGATAATGACAGTCTCTTATATCATTTTTATTTCTATATGCACTTGAAAACCATAACCTAAGTGGCACGGTCACAAATAACTTTTTACACTTTAAGTTTTTAAGTAATGGATATGGAGAAACTAAATGTTCTAAAATTTCAAAACCAGTAACAATATCAACATCATTTGGAATTTTAAAATTGTATTTTAAATCAAGATCTTCACCACTATTATTATATACATTATAACCATTATTAATCATAATTTTTGAAAATTCATTTTTTACGCCTAAATCAAAAATAGAAGTACCATTAGGAACAATGGATTTCAACATTTTAAGGGTTTTATTAAATCTTCTTTTATTAGTACTTTCCATTAAATCTAATTTTAATTTTTATAATTAAATTTCATTATTGAATATTGCATTTTATAAAATATTATGATTAAACTTTTTCTATTACTATTAATTAATTTGACATTGGTAGCAAACCAAGATAAAAATAAAAAAATTATTCTTGGTGCAGAAAGGCTAAATTTATATAAACAAAATATTTCGAATAAATCATTAGCATTACTTGTAAACCATTCTTCATTAATAAAAAATACCCATATTGTTGATACATTATCACAATATGGATATAATATAAAAAAAATCTTCACACCGGAACATGGGCTAAGTGGTAAAATTGAGAGAGGTAAGTCAATATCTGATGATACACTTTTAATAAATAATAAAAAAATTCCAATTATATCAATGTATGGAAAAACAAGAATACCTTCTCATGAAAGTTTGGAAGGAATTGATATTGTTATTTTTGACATACAAGATGTTGGCGCAAGATTCTATACCTATATAAGTGCAATGCATAATATGATGGAAGTATGTGCAAGTTTAAATATTGATTTTATTGTTTTAGATAGACCAAATCCAAACGGTAGCTATATTGATGGGCCTGTACTAGAAAAGGAGTATAAATCTTATATAGGCATGCACGAAATACCTATTGTCCACGGATGTACAGTTGGTGAACTAGCATTGATGATAAAAGGTGAAAAATGGATAAAAAATAGTGAAAAATTAAATCTAAAAGTTATTCCAATTCTAAATTGGGATCATTCAATGGAATATAAATTACCAGTTAAACCATCGCCTAATTTACCAAACCAACAATCAATTCTACTTTATCCATCATTATGTCTATTTGAGCAAACAGTAGTAAGTATAGGTAGGGGAACAAATTTTCCATTTCAAGTTATTGGACATCCAAAATCAGATATTAAAAATTTTAGTTTTATTCCCAGGAGTATGAAAGCAGAATCAAAGCCAAAATTTCAAAATATTAAAGCATATGGCATTGACCTTAGAAAATATGATGTAGAAAAAAAATTAGAAATAAAGTTTCTTCTGGATTTTTACAATGATTTGAAAAGTGATAATGAGGATTTTTTTGGTAAGAACTTTAACCTGATTTCAGGAAATAATCAATTCCAAAATCAAATTAAATCAGGTTTAAGTGAAAAAGAAATAAGGTCATCCTGGAAAGCAGGAATTGAAAAGTATAAATTAATGAGGAAAGCATATTTATTATATAAGGATTTTGAATAAATGAATAAAAAATCAATAGTTTTTATGGGCACCCCCTACTTTGCTGTGGAAAGCCTTAAAAGGTTATTCGAGTCAGGATATAATATTGTAGGAGTAATCACAGCAATAGATAAAAAAAGAGGTAGAGGTAGAAAAATACAATTTTCACCTATTAAAGAATTTGCATTGGAAAATAATTTAAAAATATTTCAACCACCTAACTTAAAAGATGAAAAATTTATTAGCTCGATTAAAAAGTTAAATGCTGATTTATTTGTAGTTGTTGCTTTTAGAATGCTTCCTGAAATTTTAATCAATATCCCACCTCTTGGATGTATTAATCTACATTCATCCCTTTTACCTAATTATAGAGGTGCTGCCCCAATTAATTGGGTAATTATTAATGGTGAAAAGGAAACTGGCTTGACTACTTTTTTTATTAATTCTAAAATTGATGAGGGAAATATAATAGAAAAGGAAAGAGTTTCTATTGATAATGGTGAAAATGCAGGATCATTACATGATAAGTTAATGAATAAAGGATCAAAATTAGTTTTGACAACTGTTAAAAAAATATTTGATGGAAACTATAAAAGTTTAGTTCAAAAACTAGACGGTAATGAGAAAAAGGCACCCAAGATTGATAAAAATACTTGTAATATTAATTTAAATCAATCATCACAAGAGATACTAAATCTGATAAATGGATTAAGTCCTTACCCTTGTGCTAAAATCATTACAAATGGGAAGCAATATAAAATTATAAAAGCAAAAACTTTAAGAGGAATTAATATGGATAATACCGGACTATTCATTTACTTAGATAAAATTATCTTAAAAAATAATAAAGGAGAATTACTAGAAATTTTAGAAATTCAAAAAGAAGGAAAAAAAATAATGAAATCAACTGAATTCTTAAGAGGAAATAAAATATGAAAAATGTATCTCTGATAGTAGCAGTATCAAAAAATCAAGTCATAGGAAGAAATAACAAACTTGCATGGAGTTTACCCAATGATATGAAATACTTTAGTGATATGACAAAAGGACATTCGGTTATTATGGGTCGAAAAAATTGGGAGTCTATACCTCCAAAATTTAGACCTTTACCTAAACGTAAAAATATTATTATAACAAGAAATTCAGATTATAAAGCAAATAATGCAATTGTTGTTAGTTCTGTTGAGGAAGCAATAAAATCGTCAAGATCTAATACAGATGAAGAGGTTTTTATAATTGGTGGTGGAGAAATTTATAAAGAAGGATTTAAATATATTGATAAGCTGTATATCACAGAAATTAATGCAATCATTGAAGGAAACACATTTTTTCCTGAGTGGGATAAAAAAGATTGGATTGAAATTTCAAGAATTCATCATCCTAAAGACTCAAAACATGAATTCAAATTTGATTATGTAATTTATAAGAAATATGAGTGAAATTTCATGTGAGGTAATAACAATAGGAGATGAAATTCTATATGGTCATATATTAGATACTAATGCAAAATGGCTAAGTGAACAGCTAGATAAATTAGGTGTCAAAATAAATAAAAGATCAACAATCTCAGATAATCATTTCCAAATTACAAACACAATAAATAAATCTATATCAGAAAACGACATAATTATTTTTACTGGAGGGTTAGGTCCAACAAATGATGACATTACTAAAAAAACATTAAATAAATATTTTAAAGGTAAACTGGTGAGGGATGAAATAACTTACAACCAGATCAAAAAAATCTTTAAGAGGAGAAACTTTGATTTAACAGAGAAAAATAAAGATCAAGCACTAGTTCCTGATAACTGTCAAGTCCTACATAACATCCATGGAACAGCTCCAGGCATGGCTTTTAGTATAAAAAAGAAATTAGTTATTTCTCTACCTGGCGTTCCATTTGAAATGAAAAGTTTATTTAATGACAAGTGCATAGATCTTATAAGAGTCAAATATAATCTTCCAATAGTTTATCATAGGATAATCAAAACAGTCGGTATAGGTGAATCATGGCTCTCCGATCTTATTGGAAAATGGGAAAAGAATCTAGATAAAAGCTTAAGCCTAGCATATCTTCCTAGTATAGGAAGGGTTAAATTAAGATTAACTGGTAAAGGAAAGAACCTAAAAAAAATTAAGTTAATAATACAAAAACAAGAGAAAAAGCTTTTAAAAATTATTGAAAAATATATATATGGTTACGATAATGATGAGCTTGAGTCACAGGTTGGCCTTTTACTAAATCATCAGAATAAGACAATTGCTATATCTGAGAGTTGTTCAGGGGGATATGCCTCTCACATGATAACTTCAATTCCTGGATCTTCAAAATATTTTCTAGGAAGCATAATCGCTTACAATAATTCAATTAAGGAGAATATTTTAGGAATTGATAAAAAAATTATTCGTGACAAAGGAGCAGTAAGTAAACAGGTAGTTGAAGAAATGGCAAAAAATACAAGAATTAAATTTAATTCATCTATCGGATTATCGGTCTCTGGGATAGCCGGACCATCAGGTGGTTCAACTAAAAAGCCAGTAGGAACAGTATGGATTGGCCTATCTGATGATAAAAAAACATACAGTAAAAAATTCCAACTTACTGAAAGAAGGGATGTTAATATTATTTTATCCTCAATTTGTATACTAAATATGTTAAGATTAAACCTAAAAGGTTACTGAAAAAGTGACTGAAAACCTCCTGAAAGATCCATCCCTTCTAATAATATTATCGGTGATATCTTGATCTTGAAAAATCATACCTAAATCACCTGAAAAATCCCAAAACCAGAAGTTATGTTCAGATTTATATTTTTGAAGTTGATAAGCAAATTTCAATGCTAGGTGCTTATTTTTTGTGGATTTCTTTACACCTAAACCCAAGTTAAATAATAAACCTCCATCAACATAATTATAATCAGTAGTTCCAAAATCATAAGCAAATGAATATCCAATATTTTGAAATGCAAATAATCTAAAAAGAGAATTTTTACGGTTAGGATTTTTCAAAGGCAGTATATCATAGCTATTAGTTAGATAGATTGGTAAAAAATTAATATAATCTATTGAAAATATTCCTGTACCTATGCCAGGATTATAAAATTTGTCACTTATTAATCCCTTTGAAATAAAAAGTTGAGCGTAAGGAACATCAAAATAATCAAAGGAAAGACCAAATTCAACAGTATTCCAACTCTTTTTGTCAAATTCATAAAAACTATAGGATTTTTCTTTATTTATCTCTAACGAAAAATTTGAATCAGATTTAATTCTAATCGTGTCATTAATACTATTTACATAAAAAGTTAAATATCCTGAATTATTATTTCTTACGTCTTTAACAGAGTATTCAATTAGTGTCCCCTTAAAAGTGTTATTCTTATACTTTAAAATGTCTTTTTTTTGAGATAGTCCAATGAAAGGAAGTAAGATTAAAATAGATATTAATTTTCTCATTTTATAATCTACTAATAGGTATTGTGCTTATATAATTAATTTCACCTAAATCACAGTTATAATTATACTGATGAAAGCCATCTGATCCTATTACCATTAAGATATCATTAAATGGAATAACATCAATTGAACTAATATCATCAAAATGCTTTATTAAATTTAAATTATCTAAATCTGAAATATCATACATTTTTAATCCATATTCTCCCTCAGTTATAAATAAACAGTTATCATCAACTCCAAGCCCATGCGGATTTATCATTGAATAAGTTTTATAGAGATCAGGATTTTCAAGATTTGATATGTCAATAATATCCAATTGGTTATTAAAATTTTGGCATTCATTTCCACCTCTTAAGGTAACGTATGCATAGTCACCCTGTACAACTACTGGATCACAACTAGTGACGTGTTGATATGTAGAAATATAATTAGGTTTTTCCTTATTAGAAAGACCATAAATATGCATTCCATTTTGTGCACCAATAAAAAGTTTACCCTCATATGGGAATATTGTCTCGATTCCCCACCCCAGTGATACTTCCTCTTTCATTACTGGATTTATTTGATCTTGAATATCAAAAGAAATCAATTTATATGAATCTACGGTATATAAATAGTCGTCAACAATTGTAAATCTTGCCATCGAACCACCAATTCCTGTACCTGAAGCACTACCTAAAGATTCATTGCTAAAACCATTAGATCCAACAGCAATATCACTGGAAGATTCACAGCCAATAATTATTAAAAAAAATGCTAATAATTTTTTAATATTTAATTTATTAATCGAAAGCATAATCACAATTATAATTTTCTATATTTTCTTCAATAATTTTTTCATCATATCCAATAACTATTTTATCAGTAGATTTATCATATAGATTTTGATCAATGTAATACTGTTCAAATGTCCCCTTTAATCTATTAGATTCTGAAATGGAATTAATATTTGATATATCAAATATTACTAGATCGATGTAGCTGTCTGCATATAGAAAGTCACCTTTTGTTGCAAGATCATAATTACCAGGCAAGTTAATGAAACCAATATTTGTTGGACTATTAATATTACGATTATCGACAATATGGATTCCCTTTCCAGTTTCACTAATAAATAAGTACCCCCCTTTATAATTTAATTTTCCAGGATTATTTATTTCTCTAATTGAATCGTAAGTGACTGAGTCTCTAAGAGTTTCCATTGTGCTATATATTGGATCAAATATCTTATAAGACCTGTAGTAATCACAATTATCTTGACATGCAAATAATATCATTGATAACAAAAAAAATAAGTAACTTGGTAGCCTCATTTAGATATGTTTCGTATATATATTAATATGATACTAAACGCAAAGTTATAAAAAAAATTATATGGGTAAAATTGAAATGATTATGCCTAAAATGGGGGAAAGTATCATGGAGGGTACTATCTTAAAATGGCTTAAGAAAGAAGGAGATTCTATCTCTGAAGACGAGTCAGTTCTAGAAGTTGCAACAGATAAAGTTGACACAGAAATTCCTTGCACATCTTCAGGAGTCTTATCTAAGATTTTAGTTAATGAAGGAGATGTTGTTAAAGTAGGTAAAGTTATTGCAATTATTGATTCAGATACCGTTGATTTAGATACCATTGATACTGATAGTAAATATGATCAGTTCGTTGATGAAATTGAAAAAGATATTAATAAAATTAAAGAGGTTATAAATGAGCCTGAACCCCAAAATAAAAAAACTAATAAAACTGAATCGAATAAGTTTTTTTCTCCTCTAGTACTAAATATTGCGTCTAGAGAAAATATTAGTATAGAAAATCTAGAGAAAATAAAAGGAACAGGAGAAAATGATAGAGTTACCAAATTCGATTTATTAAAATTTATTGAAGACTCTAATGATTCAATTAAATCAATCGATATCAAAGAAGAAACATCTGAAATAATTTTAAAAGAAGGTGAGGAATTAATTGAACCTGACAGAATTAGAAAAATTATAGCGCAAAGGATGATTGAGTCTAAGAGGATATCTCCTCACGTAACATCCTTTGTTGAGGCAGATGTAACCAATATTTTTAATGAGAGAAATAAATTAAAGGATAAGTTTTTAAAAATTAATAAAACACCTCTAACCTTTAATCCTATATTCATATCATGTGTTACCAAAGCTCTGGAAGAGTTTCCAATGATGAATATTTCATATATAAACAATAAAATAATTAAGAAAAAATATATTAATATTGGTATTGCAGTTGCACTAAATGACGATAACTTGATTGTACCGGTTCTAAAGAATACAGATAAGATGAGCTTTATGGAAATTGTAAAGGAATCCAATGACTTAATCTTTAAGGCAAGAGAAAATAAGTTAAAAACTGAAGATTTAGAAGGAGGAACATTTACAATATCAAATGTTGGGTCTTTTGGTAATGTTATGGGGACCCCAATTATATTACAACCCCAAGTAGGAATTTTAGCCATCGGCAGCATTAGAAAATTACCAGGTGTTGTTGAAACACCAACAGGAGATAAAATTATGGTAAGAAATAAGATTTTCTTATCACATACCTATGATCATAGAATCATCGATGGTGCTGTTGGAGGAAAATTTGCTCAAAAAGTTGCCCAAAATCTTGAAATTTTTGATTTAAAATCAAATATTAGCATGTGAAAGAGATAGCTTTAAAAGAAACATTTAAAAGAAGTTTTTTTAAAACTCTTACCTGGAGAGTTCTTGCCTCTTTGGACACAGCCTTACTGACATGGTTTTTTTCTGGTAATTTAGTAACAGGTTTGTATGTTGGAGGGATGGAAATAGTTACGAAATTAATTATATATTTTTTACATGAAAGAGCCTGGAGAATTGGATGGAAAAAACAATCAGATAAATTTCATCACTCAAAAAGAAGAAGCTTATACAAAGCAATAACCTACAGAACTATTGGAACACTGGATACTTTCATTTTAGCTTGGATTTTTACAAAATCTGCAACTACAGGTGGATATGTTGCAGTAGCTGAAGTTTTTACCAAAATTTTCATATACTATTTCCATGAAAGAGTATGGGATAGACAAAAAATTGGAAACTAATATTTCATATTTATCCTTAGGATCAAATCTTGAAAATAAGGTAGATAATATATTTAAAGCTACCTCTTTTATTGAGAATATGATTGGACCTATAATTAAATCATCAAAATTATATACAACTGAACCTTGGGGAGTTAAAAATCAAAATAAATTTATAAACCAAGTATTAACTATTAAAACAAGTTTAAGTCCATTAGACCTTTTAAATGAGTGTAAAAATATTGAAAAAAAAATAGGCAGAATTAGTTCAAGAAGGTGGGGAGAAAGACTTATTGATATAGAT
>CEQX01041898.1_pt1 | contig 16555 bp, 9 predicted proteins | sample 356261 | NCBI WGS metagenome assembly CEQX01 (sample SAMEA2621076, study PRJEB7988) | marine metagenome | isolation source: saline water (ENVO:00002010), including | reverse complement strand
GTTTGTCAGAGTATTGAAGCAACGAAATTACATGATAGGATACTTGAGTCCATCAGTAGTTTCGCCAGTAGTTCGGCAGCAAAAGATAGGATCGGACTATTACGACCTTTGTCTAAACAGCATATTGATTCTATTGAGACATGCAGAAAAAGATCAAAATTAGCATTAGAATTTGGGTTATCTTTTCCCGAATCATTGGAAACATGGACTAAGTTATCTTCTTCATTATCAAATCCTAAAAGAGGTACAAGTAGAGTAAATAGGGTGATTGTTGTACCAGATTCAGAAACTGCTGACAGATGTAATTCATTGTCAAATCGTTGTAGAATTGTCATTAGAGATCCAAATGAGACTTGGTCTGATTATACTGTGTTCCCCAATGTAACATGGGTGGGTAAATCTGCCCCCTCTTCTCCTCCAAACGGATGGATTTGTTTTTCATCGATTAACAAAATTGCTAGTTTAGTTCCGGAATTAAGTGTTGAATGGTTTGAATTAAATTCAGAAATATTACATGCGATACAAAAAATTAAGGAAAATGAATGGCCTGTAAACCCTTTTTCTGAAAAAATCGAAGAATTGGTTGAACCGATTTCTAAGTTAGATAAAATTCTAGAATCACTAAATGTAGATGATGGTGATCTTCATACTCTAGAGAATGTGAAAGACGCTTTATGGTCAGAAATTAAAGCAATAGAAGGAGGTATTAATGATGCAATTGTAGCCGGTACATCTGATGCACATCTTTCTATAGAAGGCGATGAGGTTCTATCTTTTTACGCAGATACTGAAAGTTTGAATCGGAGAATACAAGCTACTGTAGCAGATACCATTGACGATGCCAAACAAGCAGGAAGAAAAAGATTAGAATTATTTCTCCAAAATACCACAGTAAGAATTCCATTTGATTGGATTGAATCCGACTACCCGTGCGTCGTTAGTCGTAAAGCAGTAGAAGATATAGAAGCGGAATTAGAAAATGCCATTGAATCTGCAAAGAACAATGATCTCTTACAAAATGCTAAGATTGCTCAAGAATTGATAGAACCCTGTAAAAATGCAATTTCTGGTTTAATAGAAATTGAAATGTGGTTAACTGTTGCAAGATGGGCAATTCACAATAAGTGTATAATGCCTGAATTAGTATCGAAGGGATCTGGATTTGAAATTATAGATGGGCGCCATCTACTACTTGATTGCGTTCCTACTCCTATTTCATACGGATTAGGATCAATAGCATCAGAAGGAGATAGACAACCTCTCAGTCTACTTTCTGGAGCCAATTCTGGGGGTAAAACAACATTATTGGAAACGATTGCAATGATTGCATTACTAACACATTCTGGTTTACCTGTCCCTGCATCTTCTGCGAGGATTTCGTTAGTAGATGAGATACATATCTTGGCCAAGGTAAATGGAACTCAATCTGCAGGAGCTTTAGAAAGAACACTTCTAAGATTAGCAGATGTGTTTGTTTCAGAAAGTCAGAAACTAGTTCTTGCTGATGAATTAGAAGCAATAACTGAACCAGGAGCGGCTGCACGCATTCTTTCAGGATTACTTTCTGTTGCAATGGAAAATAATACAAATACAGTTGTATTAGTTACGCATATTGGTGGTCAAATAAGAAATAATTTCTCCGGAGAAATTAGAATTGATGGAATAGAAGCAAGAGGCTTGGATGAGAATCTGGAATTAGTGGTTGATAGAACACCTATTCGAAATCATCTCGCTCAATCAACTCCCGAGTTAATTGTTCGTAGATTAGCTGCTCGAGCACAAGGTCCTTCAGCATCGATTTTTGCCTCTTTATGTGAGAGTTTCAAGAATTAATTGAGGCATATGAATCTGGTAGAAATAGTTCCAAACCAAATAATGGATCTGGATCTGACGAATCATGATAAGCAATTACTGCACCCCCATCTGGAAGAATAGCCATACTTGCGAAATCAAAACGAATATCCTGTCCTGCTCCCGATGTAGCATCTAAATCGCCTAATCCAAGAAATGTCATTGAATCTGGTTCAAGATTTTCTGAGTATTCTCTAACGTGCCAAGCAATATCAATATCAGGTCCTTCAGAACTTTGGTATCTAACATTTAGAACAAATAAGTCTAGATTACCATTTGAATGAAATTCCCATTCTTCAATTTCTGATGCTTCTCCTGTTAGATCATATGTTTGATTTTTCCAAGTTTCTCCTCCATCATTAGAAATCATATGTTCGAAAATAAGACCTGAATTAACAACACAGTGTAGATACGCAGATGAATCGAAAGCACAATATTCACTCGGTAAACTATTGCCCTCAGTAGTTGTAGCTCTCCACCAATTTAGAGAAGTGTCAAGAAAAGCATCTCCTCCATCGTTGAAGAAATTAGGGAAATAAGCCCCCCCTGAAGGTACAGGAAATCCTCTCATTTCCTTGTGTGGTTTCGTGTAATCCCAGGCCATTTCGAGATCTTCTGCAGCTAAATCTACCTCCATTACGTCCAATTGTTCATCACGATCTGGGAATTCAAAATAGTAGTAGTTTAGTCCATCAGTTGACATTTGGCCACCTCTATTAGATGACTGATGCCAGAAGTTTGAGATGACAAGACTTGCCCATTCTCCACTTCCGTAAGGTGCAGCAGCATCAATAGGTCCTATAATTTCCATTTGCCATGATCTATCATAGAAAGGTTCAGTCAATCTGTTGAAACACCATGTCCAATCCTCATCTTCAGCATCCCAAAAGAAAGCATAGAATTGGTCACCTCCAGATGAGGATGGGTAAGGAAACCATCCCATGGCAATAATGTCTCCAGTAGTGGTTTGAACTATACTGCCTTCTCCCAGTCCTTCTTGACCCGGAACAGTAAGTTTAGGAGTTCTACAACCCAGATCTTGTACTACTGGAGGCATCCATTCTTGCCAAGTATGCCCCCTATCTTCTGACCATGTAGGGTATTCTCCACCAAAGTTGAGAATCCACCCCCACTCTGTGGCGGCAAGGTAGTGTTCACAACAATTCCCTCCTTCCAAATTACCGAAAACGGCCCAAGATGAATTTCCCCATGAGGCATTAACTGTAGGATCCGGATGACTTACATTGAACGGTCTTATCCTATCTTCTCCAGTAAATCCTGCAGGATCGTCAATGTAACTGAAACCTTCAGCCCAATCATTCCCAACTACAATTTCTTCAGTAGAACCAAAACATCCTGGAATAAGTAAAACTAATGTCGCAAAGATTGTCGAAATCCGACGCCAAGTCCCATCCTCCATGATGTTATTTTGAGGGTGGACTTTTTCTGATTGTCGCTATTTTGAGTTTAATCACTGATGGTAGGGTTCAAGCCCTTGCTATTATCATAGATACTCATGGGCATCACCAGGCAGTACCAAGTTCTCCTTGCAATTGCTATTTTCTTGCTTATGCCATATTCAGGATCTGCAATAGGCGAAGCAAACGATGGATTACATATTTCCGAGATACTGGTTTCTTCAAACAATGAAAATTATGGCGGAACTGATTGGAATTGTGATGGAACATTTGGTAGTAATAGTGATCAATTTATTGAGTTATACAATCCTACATCTAGTTCGATTGATATTAGCGGATGGAGTTTAGAGTTCCAAGGCGTTGAATCAACCGATTCTTTCAGTATCTCATCCGGAACAACGGTAGCCGAGGGAAGTAGAACAGTATTTTTCAGAGCATCTACAGGTATAGCATTCGATTATTTTGGTGGAGGTTCTGTAAGACTGATTGATTCCTCAGGAAATTCAGTTTCATCTCTTGCGTTTGAAGGAGAAGATTCTGATTGGGATACCTCATATGTTTCTGATTCTAGTGGAGTGGTCAGCAAAGTTTCCCCTCCTACTCCTGGTTGGGGTCCTGGAGAAGATACCCCCTCCTCTGGCCCAGGAGCTCCATGCCCTGAACCTACTGGAGTAAGTCATTCAGGGTCGTATGTTCTTTCAGGAACAATCGTAACTATGGAATCCGAATCCAGTGTTCTTCTCAACGGCAATATCTTGGTCGAAGATGGAATTATATCTGCTGTTTGGTCCCAAGGTCAGACAATACCTACCGCAGCTGAAGGTATAGAAATTATAGATACTGGAGGAATAATCTATCCCGGATTATTAGATGTCCACAATCATCCTCATTACAATGTAATCCCTATTTGGGATCATGGAACTGATGGTTGGGAAAATAGGTACCAATGGAGAACAGAATCAGAGTACAAGGACGCGATCACTAAGGTAGAAAATGGACTAAATGATGGAGGTTCTGATGGCTGTGGATTAATGGTAGAGTCAATGAAACACGCTGAAGTTAAATCAATAGTTGGAGGAACAACAGTAATTCAAGGAGCTACCACTGAAAGCGAATCTACATTTGACTCTATTTTAGCCAGAAATATAGAGAAAGAAAATTTTGGGTCTGATGGAATAGAAACTCGTGTTGGCGGGTCTTGGTTTCCTACAGATTATTCTGGTTCTCATATCAAATCTAAGAAATCAGCAGGAACTCTTGATGCCTGGATGATTCATCTTTCTGAAGGAATAGATGAACCCTCTAGAGCAGAATTTGACTCATTGGTAAACAATCAATTATTGATAGATGAATTAGTTGTTATTCATGGAACTGCTCTTACGGCAACAGAATTTGGGTTAATGGCTCAGGTAGACGCATCCTTAGTTTGGTCTCCTATGTCGAATTTATTGCTGTATGGCGATACTGCTGATATTGCTGCAGCAGATGATGCCGGTGTTTCAATTTCTATTTCTCCAGATTGGGCACCATCTGGAGCAAAGAATGTGTTACATGAAGTAAAAATTGCAGATTGGTGGGATACCAATGTACTGGGGGATAGATTTTCAGATTTTGAAATGGCTCAGATGCTTACTACTAATTCAGTAGATCAAGTTGGATGGACAGAGCATGTGGGTAGAATCAAACCAGGTTTAGCAGCTGACTTTCTTGTGATTGATTCCTTTGAATCAAACCCTTACAGAAATTTAATCGAAGCTGTGGATCCTGATGTTCGTCTTGTTGTTGTAGCGGGAATACCTGTTTTCGGAGATATCGATTTAATGCAGATGATGACTAACGATACCGAAATAATAAGCGCTCCTGATTTTGATAAGGGAATAGATATTCGCTACGATGGTATCCCTTCAGGGTCTCAGACTTATGCTGTAGTAGAACAAAAATTGAGAGATTGTTTAGAAGATATGTCCATTGGTCCACGCCCCTTCGATCCTTGGTACACGTTCGGCGATGAACGTTACTTTCGTGTTTTGAATAGTTCCTTGACATTCCAGAATGGGCGTTCTGTAGATCTTTGGTCAGATTATTATGATATCAATCTTGATTCTAATGGAAATCGAACGTCGGTTGAATCTTCTGATCCTTCCACTTGGAATGGAGGAATTTCAAATAATCAGACAATTCCAAATGATGATTCTGATGATATTGACGATGGAAATGGAATAGATGAAAATAATAGTATTTCAATTGAAGATATTCCACTTCTGTGGCCAACTTTCGGTCCTTTTGGAGGGGATCAATATCCCTCAAATTCGTCTTTTGAACAAGGAATTCATATTGAGGAATGTACCACAATTGTGCAGACTAAAGAAGACGGACAAGTTAGAGGGTGCGGCTCAGTAGTAATTTTGATGCAAGAATCAAATGGATGTTTCATTGAATCAGAATCATCTATTGAATATGTAGACATATGTCCTCAAAATTCGGTTTGGGTTCAACCACATCCTGAGATTAGTGAATCATCTGCAGTTGATAATTGGCCAGTTAGTCGTCTGGATCCAAGTTATATCCCCGGTGATGTCATTACATTCCCTGGACTAACTTGTGCAGATCCAATTGTTGCACAAGCGTTAGTTATTCAAGATAATAATCCAGTTAGGGTAGATGATAGTCGAATTGGAGAATGGGAATGTAGGCAAGCTATGAATTGGATAAACAAAATTGATTCTAACTCTCAATCTGATGATTCTCTTGATTCAGAACAATTAGACGAATCAGTTGAATCATCTTTGACTGGACAAGTGTGGTATTGGTTTGCAATTATTCTCACTATTGGGGTTTTAGCAGGTTCTGTTTTCACAATTGTTCGCGTAATTAAGAAATAATCACTTTAGTGACCATTCAACTCCATCAGGAGTGTCTTTAACTTCTACTCCCATTTCTGTAAGACGATCTCGAATATCGTCTGCAGCCGCCCAATCTTTTGCATGACGAGCAATTGACCTTCGGGCTAGTAAGCTTTCAACTTCATCTCGAATAGCAACTCTCCTCGGGTCTAATCTTGGGTCAAAGACTGCTTTCGCAATTTCCTTTGAAGGTAGTACTCCAAGAATCAATCCTGCAATTTCTTCAATCCAATCAATAGAAAAAGATGCAAAAGATGCAGTATCACCCTCATCAATTTTTTCTGAATTAAGTACTTCAGAGATTATTTTTGCACCTGCTTGTACTTTAGACAATGCTAGTCTGCTGTTAAGGTCGTCATCCAAAGCACGTGCTGCTTCTTCTGCTAATGATTCAATAACTCCAATTCGTTGTATTAAATATTCAGATGAACTGATGTCTCCAGCGGGAAGAGGAGGTAACGGGGCTAATGCATCTCCTTCTTCTTTGAAAATAATTGCCTGACCATATATTTCAGACAATTTTCTTTGATTTCCTTTTGCATCATCCAATAATTGTTCACTTACATCAATTGGGTTTCGATAATGTGCATTTAGTAATGCATATCTCAATACAATTGGGTCATAAATCTGAAATGCATCTTTTACAGTCCAGAAATTACCTAAACTTTTGCTCATTTTTTCTCCATCAACTCTTACAAATCCGTTATGCATCCAGATTCCGACAACTGGCTCTTTCCCTGTACAACATTCTGATTGGAATATCTCGGCTTCATGATGCGGGAATCTTAGATCGAATCCTCCTCCATGGATATCGAAGGAATCTCCAAAATGGTGTAAACTCATTGCACTGCATTCTATATGCCACCCCGGTCGACCTTTGCCCCAAGGAGAATCCCATGCTGGTTCTCCTGGTTTTGCTGATTTCCAAAGTGCGAAATCATTGTGTTCTCTTTTATCTGATTTATCCAATCTTCCCGATCCTCCTGCCTGAACCGCGTCGATTGAATTTCCTGTTAAAGTACCAAATTTTTCAGGAGCAGAAGAAACAGAGAACCAAACTCCATCAGATGAGACATATGCATGTTGTTTTTCGATTAACACTTCGATCATATTGATGATACCTTCTAGGTGTTCCGTTACTCTTGGATAATGATCGGCTCTTTCAACTCCCAATGCATCCATTACTTCATAGTAATCCTCAATGTTTCGATTTGCAACTTCAATAAAGTTCACTCCTTCTTCATTTGCGATTTTTATTATTTTATCATCGATATCTGTAAAATTTTGTACATAATCAACATCATATCCAGATGCCTCTAACCACCTGTGAAGAAGATCAAAAGCGATGTAACATCGAGCATGCCCAAGATGTGATGGCGAATATGGTGTAATCCCACAAACATACATCTGAACCTTACCTGGAACGGCAGGATGGAAAGGAACCTTTTCTTTCCTGCGAGTATCATAGAGGTGTAGGGTCATGTGCTTCTCATCCCTTGGGTAGCACACTTCAACATAAATACGTGCGAACATCCTTACAAATCATTAACAAAAATTCAAACATGAGAAAAATCACGCAAAATTATGAATCAGGAGTACAAGCGAATATTGGTGACAGGATGCTCTGGTTTTCTAGGTCGACAGGTCACTCAAGAATTCCTTTCTCGAGGATATTTTGTTAGAGGAACTACTCGAAGTCGTGAAGAATTACATCCTGAAATTATGACTGATTTTGATAATAACCCTTCACTCGAACTCCGCTGCCTTGATCTAATTTCTGATGAAGGTTGGGAGTCGGCAATGCAAGATATTGATGCTGTAATTCACACGGCATCTCCATTTTCTGCTTACGAACCGAAGGATGAGCAAGAATTGATCAAACCAGCTAGAGAAGGAACAATACGAGTATTGACTCATGGATATGAGGCAGGTATTCGAAAATTCGTCATTACATCATCTACTGCGGCTATATCTGGAGCAACTCCAACAAGTAAGAACAAAACCTATTCACACAAAGATTGGACAAATTTGGATAGTAAAATTTCAGCATATACTAAGAGCAAAACCTTAGCAGAGTTAGCAGCATGGGATTTTTTAGAATCACATTCTGATGTCACTCTTACAACGATTAATCCAAATGTAATCTTAGGTCCTTTGCATAGTGGAATCCCTGGCACCTCATTGAGAATAATTGAATCGATAATTGACAGCTCTTACCCAGGGTTTCCGAAAATTAGTTTTGCTCCCGTCGATGTACGCGATGTTGCTTGGATGCATGCTGAATCAATTGAGAATTCTAATCTAGACGGTGAACGAATAATCATGGCTACATCCCCGATAAATATGCCTCAAATCGCTTCACATCTGAAGTCAGATGGTTGGAAGGTTTCCACTCGGGCGCTTCCGAATTTTGTGGTTAAAATAATGGCATTTTTCATTAAAGAAGCCAGATTAGTTTCTAGTGGTTTAGGGACTACCAACTATTATGATTGTTCAAACACAGAAAAAAGATCCGGATGGATTTCAAAATCACACAAAGAAATGATACTTTCAGCGGCAGAATCGTTGAATCTTAGATGATTATTCGGAATCAAGTTTTCCGTTTATTCTAGCCCATCTAAAAGATTGAATGCACGCATAAGTGAAAACTCCTCCAAGGACGAGCAGTAGTGCATGAGAAATGATCAAGATACCTGAGGAATCTGCATCCAACAGAACCATTGGCAACCTTAGTCCTCCTAAGGCACATAATAATCCAAACACTACAGCGATGTGCATGAACAGTTTCCTACGAGATGGGAACCGGTCTGCAGCCGACCCCATAACAGCGATTGGTGTCCCCATGATTGTAGGAATCAAAGCTGTGGCACTGGCCATATCAGAAATCACGTATGCTGCAACTCCCCAGCCGGAGAGAATTCCTCCAACCAATATTGACATTAGAGGCATTTCAATTCCTAGAAATTTGTAACTCATTGTTTCACCTAACCATATGCGTAAGTAATTCCAAAACCACCGCGAGGATGATTCCAACTTAATGCTCCATCAGTACACATGAGGAAACAAGTTCCACATTCAACACAATCTTCGTACTGGAATTTCATTTCTTCTAGCCCTACATCACGGAACATGTAACATTGCGCTGGACAGCCCCATACGCACATCATTGAATCACAATCACCACATTTCTTTGTATCTACAATGATATGTGCATGCTCGTGTTCATCTACATTGTATGCTATTAGTCCTAGTCCATTTTTGACATCATATTCAAAGAGTCCAATCTTCTTTTTTTCGTCCATTTTTTTCACCTCTATTGGTCACAATTTCCGACCCATCATCCCTAATCTGATTAAATTGAATAATCCCAAACCTTTCTTAGTTTTCTTATCTTTTCTTCGCATTTCTTTTCTCAGTCTAAGAGCCTGCTTTTCTACGGTTATTTTCTCTTCACCGATTTCACGAACAACTCGGTTGAACATTTTCCCCATGAATTTTGGGACCCATGTATAATTGGCATCGTCAGCCAAAAATTTAGCTGTTGTCTTGAAACGTTTTAGATCTCGCATTACATATGATGCGTCAAGGTCTTTCTTGTATTGTCCTAGTGCTTTTTTGCTGAAATCTCCAGATTCGATACTTTTAGCAATCACCTTTGCAGCAAGTTTCCCTGAATGAATTGAATAGTTTTGACCTTGAATTACAGCCCCATTAGAGTAAACAAGTCCAGCAGCATCTCCTATTACAACCGCTCCATCTCTAACAAGACGATTTGGCATTCTGTCTAGGCCATACTCTGGAACTAAATGAGCACCATATTCTACAGTTTCTCCTCCACTAATGAGTGGTGAAATCGCTGGATGGTTCTTGTAGGCCTCTAACATATCATAGGTATGAATTCCAGAGGGTAGGCTATCTAACTGAATTACTACCCCGATTGAGAGAGTGTCTCGGTTAGTGTAAAGCCAACCGCCAGCCCGAGGAATTTGACCTGCAGTCACTGGATATTCTTCCCATGCTTTCTCAGCCATATCATCGTAAATCGCCAATGCTGCTTCCATTGCCATCCCGCTTGGAGGCCTTTCATCGTCTCCTGAGAAACATCCAAACCGACTATTAATGACATCTTCTCCAAGATGAATAACTTCCTTTACTCCAAGGATTATACCATGACGTGATTGAGCGTGAAGCATCGTATCGAAAGCATAAGATCTTGTTAGTATTGAGTTACTGCCTTCAGCTATCACAACTACGTTACTAGTCATTACCTCGCCGTCTTGGACAATTCCACAGATTTTACCTTCACGGATTGCATTGACAATTTCTGGATCAGCATTGGCAATTCTCCACTTTTGATTTTGCCCTCTTCCAGAATCTTCGGCAGGAGATGTCAAGTCTCTTGCAGAGTAGGAAGTGTGGTCTAGTCCGTCAATATGCAGTTGATCAATCTTAATTCCTGGCATTATGAAAACGCCTGCTTCTTCTAATTTTTCTGCAAACCAAGAGTCTGTTTTTGCACGGAGTACGCTCCATCCAGTTCTCATGGATGGTTCCTCAGTTCCTCCAATCCCGTCCCAAGAAGCAAATTTCCCTTCCATAATGAAAGCATCTTCTGATGATAAAAATCCAATTTTTTTGTGGTTGATGTAACGCTCTATACCGGGATTATCCATCTCCCAATTAGGAAAAATATCATCCAGTTCGTCCAGTTCTCTTCCCCAAAGAATTCCGCCGGATAGATTCTTAGCACCAATTGGCTCACCTCTATCAACAACTAAAATTCGGTCTCCTTCAACTCCTTCTTTGAGAAGTTGAGCTGCACATGCCATTCCTGCCATACCACATCCAATGATGATTACATCGAAGTCAGCTTCGTCGCTCATCGTGCTCCCTCATTCTGTTCCACCAGTATATCGGCCTTGAATGTCTCCATTCAAACCGTCATAGAAATTTAAGAGAATTAGTAACGGATATTGGCTAAGTACTCCAGCGCAGGCCATGTGGCGCGCTGATGCTCCTGCTAAGGCAATACTTTTCGGCGAGCATGCTGTATTGTACGGCGCTCCTGCTATTGCGATAGCGATTGATTTACGTGCATCGATTTCTGTTACTAAATCTAACAAATGGATATTGAATGGAGATGAATTTGACCCTAAAGAAAATCCTCATTTAGGTCACTTAATTTCTGAGTTTGGAAATTTACAATCTCCGTTATCTATTTCCGTAGATAGTGAAATCCCTATGGCTGCTGGATTAGGTTCTTCTGCTGCTCTTTCAGTTGCTTCCGGATTGGCGTTATCTTCATTCCATGGACGAAATGTCTCAACAGAAACTCTTGCAAGAATAGCACACAAGGCTGAAGCAAGTGCCCAAGGAGGCAGAGCAAGCCCAACTGACACTAGCGTATCTGCGCTAGGCGGTGCAGTTATTGTTAATTCATCAATTATTAGTTCATTACAACATCGTTGGTCTGTAGATCTTGATGGTCCTGATGGGCACAAACATTGGGATGTTCATTCACTGTCAATTCCTACTTCATTATCTTCTATTCCTGTTGTGATTGGCTTCACTGGAAAGCCTTCATCAACAAGCGAAATGGTTGAGATTGTGGCAAAAAATATGAAAAATCCGTCTTTCCGTTCTTCTATGGATAAGGTTTCAGAACTTTCTAGTGATGCGATAAATCTGCTCTCTGAAGGTGATCCTAGAACTATTGGGGAAGCCATGACTCAATGTCATTCACTCCTGAAAAATATTGGTGTATCGTCTAAAGAATTAGATGATTTAATTGAAGCAGTTCTACCTTTTTCTTTTGGGGCAAAATTAACTGGCGCTGGTGGCGGCGGATGTATCATTGCCTTGTCAGATAAACCACAAGAGTGTGCAGAAGCGATCAGAGATTTAGGAGGGGTGTCTTACGTCACATCTTTTGCAGAAAATGGTGTGAAAATTTTAATCTAATTATGTTGATTTTTTCTTCTGTGGGTTTGCGCACTTCTTTATATACTCTTGATAAATCCCGACTGTATATGAGCGACGAAGATCGATTAGTAGTAGTGAATGTTGTAGCAAGTACTCGAGTGGCAGAAGAATTAGACCTTCCCGAGATTGCTATTGAGTTGAATTGTGAATATGAGCCGGAACAGTTTCCTGGTGTAGTATACAGAGTAACTGACCCTCGACTTGCAATTCTGATGTTCAGATCTGGTCGTGCTGTATGTACTGGCGGTAAGAATGAACAAAACATCCATACTGGTATCGAGAGAATGATTGCAGATTTGAGAGCAGCAGACATTGAGACATGGGACCTTAAGGATGTAAAAATTGAAGTTCAAAATATGGTTGCAACTTACGCTTTACATTATCCTGAAGATTACGATGGAATCTCCAAAGACGTAGACCAACGAATGAAGATTGTAAAAGATCCAGGTCACAAAGATTCTAACAGTGGAGGATGGCGTGCTCCTACAGAAGAAGAAGTAGCTATGCCTGAAGAAACTAGTCCACTTACTACTCTTCCAGTAGGTGAGCCACTAGCAGGCTTACCTCGTCATTTGAATCTTAATCACTTGACTTTCCATCTGCCTTTCGATAAAGTTGAATATGAGCCAGAGCAATTCCCTGGATTGATTTATCGAATTGATTATCCTAAGGTAGTTTGTTTGATTTTCGGTAGTGGGAAGATGGTAATTACAGGTGCTCGTCACAAGGATGAGATATTGGAAGCTATTGAGTTCATTAAAGATGAACTAGCAGATCTACTCTACGAATAATCCAATTTGAGCGATTGGTTGATACACAGTCGAATGGCTGTGGTGTCATGGTGGCTTCATCAGGAGCGTCGTCCCGAAGGGCGGCGCTGTCAATTGTTTTGATTTTTCTTCTTTCTACTCAGTTGGTATTATTCCAATCTCCTGAGGCCCTAAATGACGAAAATCCTTCATTTGAAGTAATGGGTGTTCGCTCTTCTTCCAGTTCTGTTGATGTTCCTGAATGGGCAGTTGGCGATGTATGGACATATGATGCGTTTTTCGATGTTGAAGATTTGATTTCTTCTGGGGCTCCGGGCTCAAGTATAGGAGTACTTCGTGGTATATTAACAAAAGAAGTAGTTGATACTACAATCATGATGATTGAAAATCAATCTACTATTGTTTATGTTGTTGAGTCTTCAGGAACGTTTCAGAAGAATGGAATTACTCTAGTTGCTCAAGGTACTTCAATTAATGCTGATTTGAGAGTTAGTTACGACTCTGATGAACTTATTAGAGCATCAGATCTCGGTCAAATCTCTTACTCTCAAGAATTAGATGTAGATTTGAATAACATTCCATTTCCTGCTAGCCTTCTTTTGGGTGGTTCTCTCGCTCTCGCAGACATCTCCATAGGAACTCAATATTCTCCTCCGAAGGAATATTACGATTTTCCAATGGCAGTTGGAGAGTATTGGAATACATCAGTGACAACAGGAACAACATGGTCTGGTTCTGTTTATCAAAATCTTTTCGAGTTGCCAGAAGATTCTGAGGAACCAAGTGAAGAATCTCACGGAATCACCGCTGTAGGTGATCCAGGAGTGGGTTATTCTGGATGTGCTACTTCTCTTAATGCTACATCGTTTAATTCAACAGGTGCAGTAACTGGTTTCCGATGGTACTGTCCTGCAGCGAAAGGTGAGGCATGGTGGCATCAAGAATTAGATTTAGGTTTACAAATTGATTTCAAATTATTGACCTATACTCCTGCTACTAGAGATCCGGTTATTTCTGTAGAAACAGCGTTTCCTGCTTGGCCATTAAATACGAATATGGGTGCATGGGTGAATTTGACAGATCCTTCAACCGGTTCTCCGTTAGGAAATCAAGCAGTTCAATTTAGATATGAATCCACTGGTGATTATCGTTCACTTTCTACTGCAACAAACGGTAGTGCATATGTAGAGTTTGATACTGGTGCTTGGCCTGATCCTTCTCCCACAACATATGACTATGCTAGTCATGGAGTGATTGGTTGGGATTCTTCTACCAAATCTGTCGGAGTAACAACCATGATTTTAGATGAAAATTTAGTAGAAGTTGACCTTGTAGCTTTAGCATCTGGTGTTTCTGTTACTAGAATTCGAGGAGATGTGACTGAACAATTAAATTCGGTTACAGGATTTACTACAATTCCTAATGATGTGCTAGAATTTTCAATTCCAGTACGTAATCTAGGAATTCTTTCAGCTCCATCTACAGAAATTGAAATTACTTCTCCTGATGGAAGTACATCCAGAGCAAACATACCTAGTTTACCTGCTTTAGGCGAGGTTAGAGTAGATGTTCAATGGACAGTCCCCTCTGATCAAGCCATTGGTGATTCAATTCTTCAATTTGAGGTAGACCCTGATTCTTTGGTTACAGCTGATGCAAACAGAACCAATAATGCAGATGTGTTCAATATTTTCGTAGGTCGACTTCCTGTTGCAGATTTGACTCAGATGAATAGTTTCTACACATTTACAACTGTTGTACTCGATGCCTCCTCTTCCAATGACCCAGATGGTTTTACTGACATATATTGTTATTTTATGATTGAAGATCCTCTTGCAGTCGATGATAATGATGGCGATCCTACGGATGGTTTCATTGAGCGAGTGATCTATACTGACACAACAGAAGATTGTGTTGTTGAATGGTCATGGGATGATGATGGTGAATACGAGATTGGATTGAGCATTGTTGATGACGAAGGTGATTCAACAGTCACTAACATGACAGTAGAGGTTCTCAATCGTGCACCAGAAGTAGTAGTTTCTTCAGACAGATCTAGTATTCCTGTAATGGATCCAATTACTTTCAACGTCTTCCAACATAGTGATGTGGACACAATTACTCCAGAAGCCCCTGTTGATTTCCTTTGGGACGCCGACTGTGAACAAGGCAGAGTCACTCAACTTTGTACTGTTACTCCTCAAGTTGAGGGAATTTACACGATGAGAGCAAGTGTCACTGATGATGACGGAGCTGTTACATCAAGTACCCATAGTATCAATGTAACAAATATCGCTCCATGGAATGCATCCATATCTGCTGCTCACGAAAATGGAACTCCAATAGAGATGGACTCTCAAATGGTTTGGCATGTTCTTGAAGATCAGCCAATTGTATTTGCAGGTACTGCTGAAGACTCGTCTAACGATATTCCATCATTAAGTTATGAGTGGTGGCCAGATGTAGAAGTAGATCCAACTAATTCGTCTAGAGATGATGAAGCTGGAGCGACCTCACTACTAACATATTCTTATGAGACTCATGGAATGCATGTAATCAACATGCAAGCTACAGATAATGACGACTTACGAACAAGTATTGCTAGAGGTTGGTTGATGGTACAAAATGTTCCACCAACTATCGATCCATTTTCCCCACAACTTCCTATTGCTGAAGATCAGGTCCTGTCTGTAACGGGTTCCTTCCATGACACTCCTTCAGACCTTGAGACACTTCACGCTTGTTGGGATATTAATCCGGCTTCAAACACCGATTCTGAAGGATCAGCAGAAGATGACTGTGATATCGAAGGAGCAGATCTAGCATATTCTTGGACTGATGCGGCTACAGCTCCTTCACAGATAGTTTTCCATGTCACAGATGACGATGGAGAACGAGCGGTTGAGATGCTCAATATTACTGTTCGAAATCTTCGTCCTAAGGGTGCAATCAATATGACTGAAGGGCCTTTTGAAGTAGGTCAAGAAATAGTCTTCTCAGGTGAAGGAACTACTGATTCAAGTCAAGATATGCCTCGATTAACATATCGTTGGGATTTCAACACAGCATTTGATTCAGATGATGACGGATTTACTGATAATGATATCGAGGATCAAGGATTTACAGTCTCTCACACTTTTACTGAACCGGGTACCTATATTGTACGATTAACAGTCGGTGACGAATCTGAAGAAGATACAGTCGATGTACAAATTTTAGTTGAAGATACTCGGTTCTTAGGACTGAATGTTGGTTTCGGAGAAGGAGGTACTACTACAGTAGTAATTCTAATTCTAACATTAGTTCTTCTTTCACTTCTAGTTGGAATTGGCATGATGAGAAGAGGTCGTGTTAGCGAATTTGATGCATATGGAATGATTCCATCTACTCAAATGGGAGGCGTTCAACCTTCGATGCCAAATGCCCCTCCTCCAACCTATGCATTTGGTGCTGAAAACGCTGCTCCTCCTGTCCCTGCAGAAGGGCTTCCAGCTGGATGGACAATGGAACAGTGGAATCATTATGGTCAACAATGGTTAGAGGGGCAGCAGAGTTCCTCTTCTGCTACAGTTAGTCAAAATATCGCACCAGAGCCAACTTATGCTGCACCAGAGCCAACTTATGCTGCACC
>CEQX01149620.1_pt1 | contig 16586 bp, 8 predicted proteins | sample 356261 | NCBI WGS metagenome assembly CEQX01 (sample SAMEA2621076, study PRJEB7988) | marine metagenome | isolation source: saline water (ENVO:00002010), including | reverse complement strand
AGAGCTTCTCTAAGCTTTCTTTGCCTTGAATGAGGTTCCCTGTCGGCACATCCCATCGCATCAAACGGTCAGCGCGAGGAAGTAATGCCCCTGTAATGACTGTATTTGCTGAAGGGATATGTACGATAAGATTGCAACTGCTTGGACCAGGAGCTTCAACAATTTCAACCATGTCTTCATCAAGCACAGTACTCGAATCCGGATCGATTTCTTGAGCGACAATCGCAGGCATGTCGGAGTCGTATCTGTTGGCCCATGTTGTGAAAAAATCACCTGTTGCAAGAGACGATATTGCTGAACTATGTGCGCGGATTGGGACGGAACCAAAGTGTTCGGAAAGAAATGAGCAACCACCACTGAAAGGATATCGCCGAGAGGTTAAAACAATCTCACGCAATTTAATCTCATCACCAATCTGTCCAATAATCCGTTCTTGTTGGAGTAGTTGATACCATGCAGTGCCTGAATCGACAAGAATTGCTTCATTTGAACCCATTAGTAAAACAGCGTTTGCATCATGATGTATCCCGGGAAGCCGGACGATGCGCATACCCTACGGTAATCACTCAACCGTTTGAACCATGCCATCTGGTCGTTTGGGTTCTTGTGGTTGCGGTTAAATAGAGGAAGTTGGTCGCAAAGACATGGCACGATTCCCTGAGGCTGAGGAACGAATGCTTCGTGTGAAAATTTGCATGAAGTGCAATGCCAGAAATGCTTGGAGAGCAACTCGATGTCGCAAGTGCGGATACAAAGGACTGCGTCCTAAGAATGTCGAGCGTAAGGGCATCTGATTTCACTGTAAAAACAAAGGCAATATTGTTGCCATTGGATCCCCAAACAACCACAACGGTAGTATTGCTGGGAATAAGAAAAGCAAAAGTGGCAGTTTTAGACTAACCCATATGTTCTCTGCACCGAATGCTTCCAGCCGTTGAATGTGATCTTCCATCTCCTGTTCGGTTGGAGTTTGACGGGGCGCACGCCTCTTGTGATTCAAAACACGTTCACCGGATGGTAAATCCATTGTGTCTGTAAGAATCCAAACATGACGATTACGCACGGAATCCAATGGAATTGAAAGTGCCATCCATGCCATAGTTACATCAGAAAAAGATTTCACAGAACCTGTAGCGATGTTTCGAACCAAGAGAATGAGTGGTATTAGTATAAACAGGAATCCGCCCCAGATAAGCAAACTCAATGACGGTGGTAAATGCAAAACAATCTCATCCATTTGAATTGTGAAATGCACGGGGACCCCTACCCAGGAGGGGAACAACAGTGTAACCCACATCAAGGCTTTTGCATCCGCTCCGCCGTGAATAAAGCGGAGGCGCCAAGCCATATCTATTACAAAGAGTGTGATTAATGCAGCAATGTAAGACCACCAAAGTGTTGCCTCTGGAGATGATTCTCCGATTAAAACATCGATTGGGTTTGAGGTTGAGAAACGAAGCGCAGCAACAACAATCCCAATTAAAGAGACAAGGTACCATAGGAGAACAATTTGATCCACTCGATTTCCACTAGAAGCGTCTCTAAACGTAGGCCTGCCGATCACTGATCCACTTGCATATGCGATAAGAGCAGAGGCACTGAGCCATACCGACCAATGCGGTTGTTGGATCAAAAGATCCAGTGTCCAAATGAACGCAATGGGTTTTGACCATACAATCCAATGCTCATTTGACACACGTCGTTCCTTATGGTCAAACCATGCGGCCCAACCCATGCACAACACCAAGACGGCCATTCGAGCCCATCCTAAAATGAGGTCCGAATCAACATCCATTGTAGTACCCATGGCGCCAATGACCTTAAAGACGGCCCACAACGAGGGGATATCGGTGCGGATTCCGAGGGGTTGCGATTATGGACGTCGAGACAAGGCTACAACAGGTTGCTACAGTTATTAATCAAATCGATGACCCGAAAGTACCACGTAACATTCGCAAACAAGCAAAAGAGACATGCGACAATTGGTTGCTCAACAAGGCCAAAAAACTGGATGTTCGAATAGCAATGTCTCAATCAAAACTCGAGGAACTGTACGAGGATCCAAACATACCCCCTGAATTTGGGACTTTGATTCTAATGATCAACACTGAGCTTGAAAAGATTCTCACAGATATTCTGTAATTATTCTTCTTCTCCAAGACTATCATACACCAGTTTCAGCACTGCTCTGTTGGATTTCTTGAGTCGGCCTGATTCTAAATTGATGTTGTTGAGTTGAAGCGTATATGTATCGTCATCTGACAATTCAGCGGCTTCTTTTATGTAAGCGAACTGTTCAGTAGTGATTCGATTTCGCTTCAATGAACGTTCAATTGCATGCTTAGCAGCGACTTTTGTCATTTCACGGTCGCTCAACCCAAGAATCCGCTGGAGTTCCTCTAGTGAACGGTTCTCATGGCTTGAGATGCGCCCATCCTTCATTGCCTCTCTCCATGCTTCGTCGATGGATGGGGCACGTTCTGCTAGCAAGATTGCGATTGGTCGAGTTGCTTCGATGTTTTCAAGAGCGATCTTGAAGATGACCGTAAATGGAACAACAAGAACCATTCCTAGAATTCCCCATACCCAGAACGAATAGGCGGTTGTTAACAAAAGTAGTACTGGAGAGATGTCAAGTGCTCGGCCTGCCCATTTTGTTTCAATGATGCTTCCCCAAAGTTGTTGATTGGAAACTAGAAGAAGGAGCATGATAAACCACAAAGCTGGTGAGAGTGTAACAAAACCAAGGATTAGCGGTGGAATTGTAGCTATCAATGAGCCAATATATGGGACATAATTGAGAATGAATGTAAGAAGGGCCCAAGTAAACCAAAGGTCAATACCGAAAATGAAGAGAATGATAGCTGTAATCCCTGCAGTCCCAAATCCTACACCTGTTTTGACAACAACGTAGGTATTGATGCTCTCTTGAATCTGAATCTGCATGTCCTGAACTCGACCTGATACTCCACCTGGCCATGCGCGTTCAATCCGACCTGGCAAGAAGTTCGCTTCAAAGATGATAAAAATCAGGAAAAACGTCACAGTTAGGCCCATTGCGAACATATTTCCAACGCTTGATACAACGTCGCCGACAAAATCACCAATGCCCGAATCGCTCGACAGTAGCCCCATTTCGGATAGGTCCTCGGTGAAGGTTCCATTTGTCGAGTTCAAGGATTCTGTAATGGATGAACCAATTACTGGGGTCCCCTTCAATTGATCCCACCGTTTGTCCATTTTGTTGTTGTAATCTTTGATTCGAGTTTCGTCGTCAGCGAGGTCACTGACTTGATCAAATGCAAGATATCCTGCTGCGATGATGACGAGAAAGGCAGAAAGCAACATGGTCAGATACGACAAACCGATTGGAAAGCCATTCTTTGAAAGATAGTCAGCTCCTGGTTTGAGTACAAAATAAATCCCCAGTGCAATAAAAAAGGGTTGGAAAATGTCGCGGAGTTGAATCATCCAAACCGTTAGCAGTGTGAGAAGAATCGCTGCAAAGGCAAGGGCTCCAAGCCGTTTGTGGAACGTTTCGTTATCAAACACCGATTCCTTTCCGTCCATGATAGACTCTCATACCTATCACGTTTCAATTTATTGTGATGTCTGTTCTGTGGATTCAAAGTCAACTTTGTAGGAGAGAAGGAACGCAAGCAACATCAAAACTCCACAGATGTGAAAGGCGGTATGATAATCAAAAAATCCGCTTCTATCCACAGTTATTGTCCACACAAAGCCACCAGTCAAGGGTCCAAGAATACGAGCAAAGGAAGAAAGAGATTCCTGCGCCCCCATTACCGATCCTAATTCGTAACCATCTTTACGTGCCATGGTTGTCAAAACTGTACTGGAGGACGGCTGGAATAATCCATTTCCAATCGCAATACAACCAGTGATAATCAACATCCAAACCCACACGAAGTCCAATGTCGAATATGGTATTAGTGTTAGACCGACACCGGAAAGAATGGATCCGAAGCGTAGAATGAAGAGAGACCCGTACTTTCGTGTAAGTGGTCCGATAAGACCACCTTGCGTGACAATGCCAAGAATCCCAATAAGGGCGAAGATTCGTCCATTATCTGATTCACTAAATCCGAGACCTCCTTGTGAGGGGTCCATTTGAGTGAACAGAATAAACACAGCATGCATAACGGTAAATCCAAACATGTAAAGGAACGTTACCCACATTAACGAACCAATATTCCTGGTGGCGAGCATACGCTTTACATTGGAGGCAGTTCGTTTCATGACCATCTTCCAAGACTGTGTGGATTGTTTAGAACGTGAATTCGAATCAAGTGATTCTGGAAGATACCAAAATGCAAGAATCAGTGATAGAATTGAAAGGACACTTGCAAGGATGCAAGGCAAAAGGTAAGGATGCGTTTCGAATATTGTATCAACAAAAATGTCCCAACGTTCTGCGGGAGCAGAAAGTTCACCCCCAAGGAACGGACCTACGGTGAATCCCAGACCAAAGGCGGCACCAATAAGCCCCATGCGGCCAGCAAGCTGTTTCGGTGAACTGATGTCTCCAATATAGGCACGAGCAACCGCAATGTTTCCATTGAAGACACCGGCAAGGAAGCGTGCTACAAGCGCCATGAGTAGAGTATTCGCAAGTCCAAACATGGTGAAAAAGACAGTGTTACCAACAAGGCCAATCATCAAAACAGGTCTGCGACCGATGCGATCGCTCAATCCTCCCCAGATTGGAGAAAAGAGGAATTGTGCTGCTGAATAAGAGGTCATCAGTAAACCGACCCAGATGCCAACGGATGCTATATCCTGGACGGTTGCTAAATCTTCTACCAGATAGGTTAAGAATGGAATGACAATTCCAAAACCAATCATATCGATCATGGTTACAAGAAACAAGACGGTGAGCGCACCTTTTCCTGCATCAACTACAGGAGATGGTGATACTTCAGCATCCATGAACTAATGGAGAACTTCTTACCTTTGAAGTCATGCTTCTAAGACCGAATCAAATCGAGGTTGTTGGACCAGATAAATCAGGCGTCAAACGGTCGATAACAGAACCAAGACGTTCAACCAGGCTTTGCTTCTGTTCGTGTGTGATTAGAGCATGTTGCATGACCTCGTCGAGTGTATCGACTGCAATGACTTCAATGTGGCCTTCAAATTGGTCGTCAAGCAACACGTCTTGCATGTTTGCTCGGGGAATCACCACTGTTTTGACACCGGATCGTGCAGCGGCTTCAATCTTGGCGGTCACACCACCAATCGGAAGAACTTCGCCTCGCACGGACAGGGAACCGGTCATGGCAAGGTCTTGGCGAATCGGGATATTTTCTAAAGCCGAAATAATTGCCGTTGCAATCGTAATCGAAGCAGAATCACCATCAACGCCGTGTGTGTCAACAAACTGGATGTGAATATCGTAATCAGAGACATCCTTACCCGTTAATTTCTTGATGACTGCGCTAACGTTGGTGACGCTCTCTTTAGCAAGGTCGCTTAATCCACCCGTAGCGTGTATCTTACCGCCACCACCTTGCGATGGTGTAACAAGCGCTTCAACAGGCAACATAATGCCTGAGAAATCAGAAAGTCCAGAGTTGGCCCCAAGCACAGCTAAGCCGTTGACTCGACCAACTCGATTTCCAGAATTTACGATGAGCGCATAGTCCAATCGTCGCTCAATCATTCGATCGGCGACTTGCTGTTCAAGTGGTTTCGCTATCGAACGGGCAGCTAGAACATGTGCATCTGTAACGAAAGGAGCCCCATCTTCTGCTGCGAGGTCACCTGCTATGCGAACCAGACCGCCAAGTTCACGCAATCGAAGAGAGAGTTTTCCACGGCGGCCCGCTCGGCGCTGAGCCTCTCGCAGAATAAGTGACACGCCAGATTTGTCAAAATGTGGTATTTCTCGGGTGCTACCCATATCTCGTCGAACTTCTTGTGCAATGAAACGAATCAAACGCTTCCGGTTACGGTTCGTGTCAGGCATCTCTGAATTGACATAAACTTCGTAACCGTATCCACGAATACGACTTCTCAAAGCGGGATGCATGCCCTGAATGGCATCGAGATTTCCTGCGGCAATAAGAATGAAATCACACGGAACCGGTTCGGTTTTGGTGAGTGCACCGGAGGAACGCTCTGAACGCCCAGATATTGGGAAGGCTCGCTCTTGCATAGCAGTTAGGAGTGCTTGTTGTTCTTCGAGTCTGAGCAAGTTAATTTCATCGATGTAAAGAACACCCTTGTTTGCTCGATGAATTGCACCAGGCTCGACACGATCGTGTGCTGGTGTCTCCATTCCACCCGATTGGAACGGGTCGTGACGAACATCTCCGAGTAGAGAGCCAGATAGAGTGGCAGTAGCATCTACAAACGGTGGGCGTTCATCGATTTCGTGTTTGACCAATACCTTGGGTATACGGCCTTCATCACCCGAGCCAAGACGACTTCGAATGAACATGTATCCAAACATTAGGAGAAACATCCCAAACAAAAGTGTCAGGATGTCACCGGTTGGAATTGCAACGATAACGAGCAAAAAAGCCACGGCCCCAAAACCGATGAGGAGCATGCGTTGGGCTTTTTCCTTCTGTTCTCGAATGGCTTCTTTCTGTATGCGGACGATTCGTTCTGCACGTCCAGCAGGTACAGAGCGTACACGAGGTTCATTTTCGTCGTCTTCATTTGGATAGACCAACACGTCTTCCAAGGCATCCTGTGGGAGAAGGTCGGTCATCGAGCGTGCCAGCATGGATTTACCGGTTCCTGGATCGCCTATCATCAGCATGTGACGTCGTTGCTCAGCAGCCTTTCGAATGACGACTGACCCTGCTTCTTGACCAATCACCTGATCGACGAGACGATCAGGTATTGGTACGTCTTCTGTCGTTTCGAATTTGACCTCAGCAATCCATTCATCAATGCTTGCTGAAAGTATACCGTCGCTGTCAGAAGAGGGCTCTGGAGCCCAAACAGTAACACTTTGGGGACCATCATCACTGATATCCTCTTGCGGTATTTCGTCATCTGACATAGAGAATCCTCGTTGTCCTCCCCTTTAGGACTTTAGTATCTGCCAAGGGATTCTCAACAGGGTCACTGTTGGTATTGGTCGAGGTACTGTTGACCATAGTATTGCCACTGTTCCATGGACCATCCTGCAGGAAGGCCTCCAGGAGGCAAAGGTGGTCCAGCAGCAACAACGGGCTGAGGTGCTGGGGCTGCGACGGGCTGTGGAGCTGGTGCAACTGTTGGCTGTGGCATTTGCTGTTGGAAGATTGGTGCGGCTCCGCCATACATCGAGTTTGCAACTGTGTCATGGATTGGCAAATTATTTGCAGACCATGCCTGCTCAGCCTCAAAGAAGTTCTCTTCTGTACCACTGCGACGCATCAGGAGTCCAACAGCGAGAGAAAGGAAAATTACGCCTCCAACGATTCCAAGGATAAGCGCCCAGTTTGTGTTGCTCGAGGTGTCTTCCCCAGAGGATCCTGACTGAGTTTGCTCGATAGGACAAGAAGCACGCGGATCGTCACAAGCCGTGGCGTATTCCGCCCGCTTCTCCTCGAGAATCGCTTGCTGTTCTTCGTTCAATTCTTCAGCCGGTTGAGATTCCAATTCTTCGATTTCATCAGCCAAGCGATCAAGGTAGGTGGTGAACATTTCATCGCCCATGTCTGCAGGTGCAGGGAGTTCTTCGAGTATGTCCCACTTTACACTTGCAACGGTCTTGTAGTCGTCTCCGTTTGTATCCACGGCCGTGATGGACAGTTGGTAGTAATCTTTGTACATTGAGCCTGTAGGTCGGGCGGTTTGGCCTGGCATGAAGATTGATGGCATGTCAAGTGTCGTGGTCCATCCAACCATTGAACGGGTAATGTCAAGATTCTCTTCGTAGAGACCATCGCAAGTACCGGTTTCCTCATTGCATATGTTCCACGTTGTTTCAATTACTGTAAAAGTCGGTGCTATTTCGGTAAGGAAGATGTTTGCAGTTGGGATTTGATCGATGTAGGTGTCTTCCATCTCGACATAGAAATGTCCGCCACCGTCGTTGGTCTTCGAGATGTAAAGCGGATATGAATCAAACACGTCGACCGTGATGGTGTAGGTGTTGCTGTCGTATCGATCGATAGCGTTGATTGTAACCGTGTGTAGGCCTGAAGTCTGGAAGTTCAAGGTCATTGTTCCGTCAATAGGATTGTACTTTCCTGCGCCCTGTTCATCTGCAGAGACGGTGATAAACGCTTCATTGTCTGGGTCGTCAACGTCTGTTAACAACGCCATGAGATTGATGACTCGCTGTGTTCCAAGTTTCAGTGTGGTTTCCTCAAGACCTGTGAGGTCAATTCGTGGAGCATCGTTGATTGGATTCACCTTGACAAGAATGGTCTGGTCTGAATATTGTTCACTGTCGCTTGCACGGATGGTTACTGTGACTTCTCCGTTTACGTCATCATCGAGGGTCTCAAAGACAATGTTGGTAATGTCGAGGTAGACATTGAAGACATCATTGTTTGAAGTTGAAATGATTTCGAGGGACAGGTCAGATGCAGAAGCCGGGTTACCTTCATCATCGGTGTCGGATAAGAATGGGAGCAAACTTAGCGTTCCCATGGATCCTTCATCAACGACTTGTGTTGGCAAGGCTTGCCATCGTGGCTGGCCGTTTTCAAGGATGTTGAAGAGAAGAGTTCCGTACGGTAGTTGACCTTGTGCGGAATAATCCCCACCGTCATCCATGAATATCTCGATTCCTTGTTGGCCCAGCGGACATCCTTGAGTTGGACTCCAAGCAAATAGAACTTCAACTTCGGTGGTCGAAGGGTGCCATCCAATGAATGATGCATCGTTGCTTGTGATGGTCAAGTCTGAAAGTGGAGTTTCGGGGTCTGAGATTATTCCGGTCATGTCAACTTTCGTTGAGATATCACACTGAACAGGACTTACTTGGTTCGGAACAATTGAGGGTGGTGCGTTCATGAGGTTAAACGCACTTGTAGCGAGTGCCCAACCTGATAATTGACCACGCGAATCAACAGTGCGAGTACGCAGATCGTACTCTCCAGCTGGCATGTCAATGGTTGGCAGTATCGAGTACTCTCGACCTTCATTTGCTGAACCGAGATAGAGAATATTTTCGCCACCAGTCACCGCTGCATCGGACCATTGGTTGGTTCCTGATTTTGCGATTTCGACGTTGAACGTGAGCGTATCAATGGAGTCGACGTTGTCATCTGCTTCACCCTTTGCGAGGACTGAGAAGTATTGACCTCGACTAATGTCCGTGGTTCCGATGACTTGTGGTGTCTTGGCCTTCGGAGGACGGTCGTGATCCAAATCAGTCGTTGCCTGATTGTTTGAGGTTACGCTTTCTCCTGTGGTTGAAAGTTCCGCGCCAAAGACTGTCTTCCAACTGTTCGATGGAAGGACACTGGTGTCGAAGGTTTCCGTTGCGGTCATGGTCCTGGTTGCTCCAGTCGTGGTAAGTGTTGAGATTTGCGTTCCTTGACCGATGTAGTTCTTGTTCCCGTTGAGGATGTAGTAGAAATCAACCGTTCCACCGCTGGTGTAATCGAGGTCGCCAGTGTTTGCAATTGTTGCGTCTAGCGTTAGGATATCGCCACGTACGTAGGAGTCTCCAGCCGAACTTGTTGCTGTAAAACTCGGGATGGAAATATCCATTTTTGGACCCATAGTTGAATCAATTGCGTGGTAAACGTGTGGGCTTGTGCCGCCAACTGAAACAGTGTTTCCACTCATTAGTACACCGATAACGATGGCTTTACTGAGTCCGCCTGGAACAACCGAAGTTGGAACGCTGGACCAAGATTCTGTTTGCGATGTTGCGGTTGGTGCAACGCTAATGAAGGAACTACCACTACCGGAATTCTTTGATTTGTAAGTATCTCCAGAAGTCAACCAAGCCATCCAACAGTTGTACCCGTGAGGTATTCCAGAGTTGTATGAGTATCCAGTACAGTCTTTGTCGACCAAGGCGGCGTAAAGTTTCATGTTACCAGCGGGAGATCCAGAACCTGTGTACTTGTAGGTGATATCGATGTCATAAGTACTTCCAGATTGGCTGATTGCTGCAGTCATTCCGTAATCGTTGACGGTAGGGTGCATTCCTCCACCAGATGAGAAGAGACTGTCGTATGTGTCATAATTTGAGGATGCTCCGCCTTGGTTTTTGTCTGTTCGATCACCAAAATAAGCATCAGGAGCACCTCCGGTTGACCAAGCCCAGTTGTATGGAGCTACGTTCCCTGCACGAGCAGTGTCAGTGTCACCAAAGGAAGCAGACATGTATGTGATGTAGACATATTCGTCGGGGTGGAGGCCCTTGACAGCGTGGTGTGCATCAGACCCTCCTCCGGTTTTTGAACAGTGGGTGCAGTTATCCGACGAGATGTATTGTCCGAAAACTACGTGACCTGGACTGGTTGCTTGAGAAGCGGTTTGAACAACGGGTTCTTCTTCGAGAACAACGGGTTCAAGACTGTTGTAGTCCGTGGTAAAGCCTGCCATTAAACTCCCAACGAAGAGGAGAGCTATTGCAATTGCTGGTGTGCGAAGGGTAAATTGCATGGTTAACGCAGTACTATGCGATATATAATGGTAGTCAGTTCCAGTCTTTTCAATAAAATTTACTTTTGGATATTTTTTAGCAAAAGTCTGATGTCGGCGACTTCCTCCGAGTGGCATGGCAGATGCACCAATTGCAGCTCTTGAAGAGATCAATGGGCGGGTACATATCGTTCACCTGATTGATAAAAGTGTGAAAATAAAAGGCATCGGTGTTCTCAATCCGCATGCAACACTCGACGGTATTGAACTTGGTGAAGAAGTTCAGATCGGTTCAAAAGTATTCACAAGGCTTCCTACTCGACTTCCAGAACTTGTCCAAGGAATGAAACGTAGAGCACAGACCATTGGCTCAAAAGATGCAGGTGTTCTTATTGCAAGGTTGGGGATTGGCTCTGGAGATGTGGTTCTTGAAGCAGGCCTAGGCTCTGCTGGCTTATCGATGCATTTGGCTCGTGTAATGGGGGGTTCTGGGCATCTGATTACGGTCGAACCCCGTGAGGAACACTCAAGCGTTGGTCTCGAAAATCTGTCAACACTTGCGAAAGCACTTCCTGAATTTCCAAGACACGAACATGTCGATGGACGAATTGAAGATACATTGGGCGATGTTAAATCGATCGCTAAGGAAGTGGATGCGATTCTTCTCGATTTACCGGAACATCCCACTGCGATTAAAGCAGCGGCACCACTTCTCAAAACAGGTGCTCGATTGTCCTGCTACTGCCCTGTTTCAAGCCAACTTGAATTTGCTTGGATTGCATGTGAAGAAGCGGGCCTCGTTGTTGAATGGGCAGGGGAAATTATTGAACGCGAATGGGGGAAGGCAAGCAAAGGAGGCGTCCGTCCAGTCAATGGTCCATTTGGACATACGGCATTCTTGCTCATCGCTCAGCGAAAAGGATAATCAGAACTTGGGCGATGATCCATATTCTACAACACGAATGTTGGAATCGCATGTAGGGCACGTAAATCTGAACGGTGGCTCATTACCACCAGGGACTGCGAGTCGAGCTTCACAACTAGGACACGTTATACGTCGGTTGTTGTCCATTCGACACTCGTTCGGACCGAGCGCGTACTGTTTTGTTTCTTCCTCATCCTCGGTTTCATCATCACCTTCTTCGACGGTCACTGCGCGTGGCTTTCGATATCGAATCACCATTATGGCGAGTGCAAACAAAACGTATCCAGTAGCCATAATCTGAAGAGTCGTTCCCTTTCCAATTTCTGCACCGAGAAGAGTTACACCTTCTGGAGGTTGAGATTCGCCTTCGACCTGAAGAATGAGAAGTTCCGAATCAGCGTCGATACCAGTACCATCAATCTGAATCAGAGCGCGCATGCGAAGTTCTGCTTTTGTGCTGTCTTTGGTCTGGGAAATAAATTCTACAACGAAGATTTCAGATGCGCCTGGCTCAAGCGTAAAGGAATCTGTTGCCTCACCCAACGAGTTGGTGAAACTGATATTGAAAACGCCATTTGCAACACCGACTTCTTTCAATCTACCCGAGATTCCGATGTTGGCGATATTTGTGATAGTAATCGATGTCGAAGACCCACCTAAGTACGGTATGCTAAGTTCGGTAGCGTCAATGGAGATTGCCACAACGCTTGACGAATTCCAAGTAGCATCAACAGTATAGGCTACAACTTTGTTTCCAACTGCATCTGAACGGGCGCTTGAAACCGAACGGAAACTGAAGACATTCGGCCCAGCCAGAGCATCGGATGGGACCGTGCAGGTCCATGGTAACGCCGATGTTGCTCCACCGGGTTGAAGGATCCCAGGATCGGTAACTTGACAATCAAGGCCGACCGATGAGAGGGAAAACACATCAACGCTATTTCCCGTATTTGTTACACGAAGTGTTCCTTGAAGAATCCCTGATGCCTCTGTTGAGCTGGTATCTGGATAGACGTCAATCGTCGAACCAGCAGACATCGGTTTCAGGGTAAGAATTGCCACATCGGAAATCGAAGGATCCAGCGTAGACGTTGCTACAATGTTTATCGGTAATCCGTTTTCGCTCGCTCCTGTGGCAGTTTCTCGAACGCTCAATACGACTGTCTCGGATTGGCCAATACCCAACACAACGGATGTCTTCGAGAGTGAGAGTTCAAAGAAACTGGATGTCTCACCGGCACCAATTGAAAGAAGGAAGGTGTCTTGGAGTGTGCCGACGTTGGTAACTTCAATGGTTACATTGGTCGGAGCAGAAGGCCCTGCAATGATTTGATTGATGTTGGGGCTAAGCTGAGCCAATGTTCGATCGACAACTTGCAACTCAATGGGAAGCAAGGCCTCGAATGCTCCTGATATCAGACGAAGAGAGAGTGTATCTGTACGGGCACTCGTGGCCGCTGAAGCACTAACGTTGAACTGAACATCGTGAGTTGATCCTGCCTCAAGGAGATACCCATCGACATCAGGTAGCACCGCATTTACTCCGCCTGGTAATCCCGTGATTGTGAACGTCTCAAGCGTTAGGTTGGAGGTGCCATCGTTTTGGATAAGGATTGTCACTGAGGATTCGTCACCTGATTGCACAACGATTCGGCCATCAAGTGGTCCTTGAAGACTCAAACTTGCGAGAGGTTGGACATCGAATACCAAGGATAGATTCTGATCGAGCAGTGAATCGTGTGTAACCGTAACTAGACGTTCGTACAATCCAAGGGAGCCATCTGATGCTGTAGCATTCAGCGTCCAAACAGCCGAGGCTCCTGCATCGACAGAGACCGAAGAAGCGCTTTCAAGGACGAGAGCAATGGGCGAAGAGGCATTACTGTTGATTTGCAAAGAGAAGGTTTCTGCCTCGCTTCCAGTGTTGAACACTCGAACTTCAATGGCAGATTCGACTGTGGGGTCAAGAAGTGTTGGCCCGTTAGGACCTTGAAGAACAAAGGCGATGTTTCGATCAATCTCAAAAGAGAAATCACGGACGAAAGAGACGCTTGAATCCGATGCGAGTGTTGAAGTCAGTCGCAAGCTACAGACGTCGCCAACGTTTGCAACAGAACCAACATCTACCTGGAACGGGAGATCATCAATTGCGCCCTCATCGATTGTAGATTCGTAGGAAAGCAGTGCTACAGTACACGGCCCGGATAGAACGGTCAAGGTGTAATCAAACGTCGCCGATGTGGTTCCAAGATTGGTCAAGCGTAGGCTTGAATTGGTTTGTTGTGATGGCAAAAAGTCGTCATCGCCGTTCAAGAAATCAACTTGGAGATCGTAGGTTGCTTGAACATCGACGACCATGAGTGTTGATGTGGTGAGATTACCGAACAACGAACCTGCATACAAGCGGACCCCTGTTGCTCCTGGACTTGCATCAGATGGAATCGTGATTCGCAGGGTTGCTGTTTCTTGTGCGTTCGCAGAGAGATTTTCGATTTGGTCGTCCAACCACCGAACTTCCCATCCTGCGGGGAACGCAGTATTCTGATTCATTGCTTGAATTGCACCTGATGATTCCCAGGGGTAAGTATACGTCGTTGAGCCGTTAAACACAACCTCAGCGGCGGTTTGTTGCAATGTGAGTCGCAATGTAGCATCCATGGTGGTGTTATCGGTTAGCCCCACCGGTGAGTCACCGGTTAGAGCAGCAAAGAGAACACAGGCTGTAAGATAAGACCCCGAGGTCGAAGGATGACTTCCATCAGAGGTATAAAGCCCATAGAAGGTTGAGGTAGGAGACTGTGGATTCCCACCTGATGCAACGATTGAGTCGTGTATATGCTTGAATGCTAACCCAACCGGAGCGATGTAAATCTCAGCCGATGTAGAGAGTGATATGTTGTCTCGATAATCGAGGTATCCCTCTTCCAATCGGTCCTGCATCACGGTATAATTTGGATACAATGTCGGATTTAGTGCATCCCCGCTTCGTCGACCCCATGTCATCAAAAGCATCATTGCACCTCCATCTGTGTCGATTCGATTTGCGAGATCAACGCTTCCATTTTTGCTCGCGATCCAATCTGCGTTGGTGCGGAGGAAGCCAGGTATTTGGGATTGATCTTGAACCACAACGGTGTCCCATATTCCAGAGGCCAGCGAAAGGTTCTGTGCGCTAGCAGAAGTGTTGACATCATCCCAATGGTCTGCAATGGTCATTCCACCACCAGTGAAATCAGAGGTGTTGCTCGGACTGTGTGCGCTTCGCAACAATTCTTCGAGCATCGACGAAAGACCGTTCGCAGAACTGTACGAGTTACCAAACAACAGAACGTCACTCACGGAAGCGGACCATGTTGGAACCGTAGTGGAAGTATTCGAACTGGCACTTGAGGAATAATTTGCCCACCAACCGCTGAGGTCTGGTTCTTCTCCAACACTGAGAAGGTATGAATCCATTACAGAACCATGATTGCTGACAGGAATAGAAAGGTCGATGCTTTGCCCGGGTTGTATTGCAAGGAGGCCTTGATCACCTACACCTGTAGCATCGAGATGAGGATTGTAGGCGATTGCAACGCTAACATAAACATCGATAGAAGTTGATGCTGCACCGTCCGTTTCATTAACGAAGATTGTGAACATTCCGTTGTCGCTGGGTGTTGCAGTTTCCGCGAGATGAACCACGACGGTCGTGGTCGTATTGTAAGTAGGGAGAACATTTGAAACTGTATTCGATGTTGGCGTAGCGGTCCATAACGAGGACAAGTCACCGGTTGAGGTTTCGACATCGTACGATTCAATCGATGAACCGTTGTTCTCAATGGTAAGAGTGAGATTCACCGATTCGCCGGGTGTCAAAATCATGTGACTTGAATCCGTCGACAACTCAATTTGGGAGTCTGCTTGCGTGAACTGGGCCAGCGGGGATGCGCTCGCGAGCAACATCATTCCTACCAAAACGACTGCACGTACGGAGAGTTGGGACATGGGAACAATACTTGCGAGGCGTTATCAACACTTGAGCGAATCGGTTTCAAGAGTGTAAAGTTCACGATTGGAGCAAGTTTTCGATTCGAGCAGAATCAATTTGCTCCCAAGGGAAATGGCCTTCCTTTGTAGGAGGTCTACCAAAATGACCACCAGATGAGGTCTCTAGGTAAATTGGATGGAGTAAATTCAGGTCACGTGCAATTGCAGCTGGACGGAAATCAAACGTTGATTGAACCCGATTGGCAAGTTCTTCATCAGAGACAGTTCCTGTTCCAAATGAATCCACCATCAAACTTACAGGTTCTGCAACCCCGATTACGTAGGCGAGTTGAATCTCAAACTTTGTTGCCAATCCTGCTGCAACAACGTGCTTTGCAGCCCATCGTGCCGCATACGCTGCGCTACGGTCGACCTTCGAGGGGTCCTTACCGCTGAATGCACCGCCACCGTGACGACCCATTCCACCGTATGTGTCGACGATAATTTTTCGCCCAGTCAAACCTGCGTCTGCGTATGGACCGCCTGGGTCTGCGAATCGTCCAGTGCCATTGACAATGAGTTTGTAATCGGAAAGAAGCAACTCACTAGGAATACTCGTTTCCACAACATGTTTGTTAATCTGTTCGCGAACGTGTGCTAGTTCTTGCTCTACTGAACCATCAAATCGATCTTTCAAGTGCTTGTCGTGCTGAATAGCAACAATCACAGTATCAACACCAACAATAGAGCCATCCTCAGCGTATGCAACCGTAACTTGGGTCTTTCCATCGGGACGCGCCCAAGGTAGAATGTTTTCTTCTCGAACTGTCTTAAGGCGGCGGGAAAGCCGTTGTGAGAGAGCCGCTGCAAGAGGGAAGTATCGACCTTTAAGATCGTCAAAGGCTTCTGTTTCATCGCAAGCATACCCAAACATGAGGCCTTGATCCCCAGCTCCTTGTGACTCGATATTGTCCCGATCGACACCTTGGTTGATGAAGGTTGATTGAGTTGTAACGTAGACCAGTACGTCGCAAAGTGAATCGTTTGTTGCATCCATACCGATGTCGTGAGACGTGTAGCCGATATCTGCGGCGGCTTGCCGAGCGACCTTAGCATAATCGGG
>CEQX01157401.1_pt1 | contig 16602 bp, 16 predicted proteins | sample 356261 | NCBI WGS metagenome assembly CEQX01 (sample SAMEA2621076, study PRJEB7988) | marine metagenome | isolation source: saline water (ENVO:00002010), including | reverse complement strand
TTAGTTGTAGCAGTAACCTTGACAATGTCTATATCACCTGTGATTTGTCCTCTGATAGTCTGGAAGAAGTGTGTATTACCAATACCAGTCTGGTTTGGATAGAAGAAGACTCTTTCTGAGGATGATCTAATTCCAGCAACAGTTGTTACGATACCTACTAGATTCTGATCTATAACATAACCATATACTTCTGACGGTAAAGGTGCAGACCAACCAGATGCAGTACCAACGCCAGGTGCCTGATATGAAATAGTTGTACCAGCACCAGGTGAATATGAAAGTTTCTCACCATGCTGAATACTATGTCTTGGTAAGAAGATTGTCTGTGTTGGTATCTTACGTGTACCAAAATCTTGTGATGTAATAGTATGACCTATACCAGTTCCTGCTGATAAACCAGCACCGACTACATTTGCAGCATCAAAGTAAACTGTGTAATCTACAGGTGTTTCTGGGCAACCTGATAGTGGGAATGTAAATTCATTTACTAACTTCTCAACTTTACTGAATACTGTGTGTCCTGTACCAGCAGTTCCATTTTGTATTCTTAGACAATCTATCTCATTCTGTAATGTGTCAATACCAAATATCTTCAACTCTTCATGATCAATTCTAATGATGTCATTTACTTTGAATTTGTTCACATCATCAACAAGTCTGATGCTGGTAGTAAGACCTGAGTTGCCACCACCACCTAATGTTTCTATAGCACTTGCAATTCCTGAGATTACTCTAGGAACTGTAATTCTATGCATACCCTGTATTACATCATGCTCTGTTCCAGATACATTTCTTATGTTTACATCTGTTCCAGTAAGGAATCCATGAGGTACAGTTGTTATACCTGTAATCTGTCCAGGAGTGTATATAAAAGTTGTGTCCGGTAACCGTTGTACTGTTGTCGTGATATTATTGAGTTGTGGTCCGTAAATCTTGAGAACAGATCCAATTGCACCAAATCCATCGGTTCTTTCATTATCAAATAGTAGAGCGTCACCAACACGATACTCGCTACCGCCATCGATAAGGTCAATTCCACTAACACTACCACTGCTTGCACGTATGATTTTGGAAGCGAGTTTTGTGTTCTTCTGAGAATTCGAGATAAATTCATAATCATTGATATTGTAGGGTTTGACGTTTCTAATTAAACCGTATGATACAGGATCTACATCTTGATCAAAGTTATACCCTAGATTTAGTGGTTCAACTTTAGATTTGTATGAGTCACCCACTACATATGGGAATACTGGAACTCTAGCACGGTTGAATGGGTTACCAGCGTTAGCAACTTCAGATGATTGTACAGTTGTGTAGTATGCATATACTCCATTTGGATAGTCTGGTGTTACACCAAATCTACCATTGTGCTCATCTAGATCACCTTTACCAGGTGTGTATGTGAAATCTTCTACAAAGAATCCAGAAGGATATTCTGAGATAGAAGGTCCGTTAGTTCTTTCACCAGTCAACTTATCGTAAGATGACTTGATATAATCTAATCCACCACCACCATCTGCTTCCTTGTAAACGTAAGGACCGTAGATTGGATTACCGTCATATGCCCAACCCAAGATAGGAGAGTGTTCACTTCCATTGTCACCTAGGTATGTTCTTAGATTACGAGGAACATAATAGTTTACATATGGGTTACCTAATTCAGAATCACGTTGAACTTCATAGAATCCATCATCAGGCATGACGTCATTTATCTTTGCATATCTCTCTACCTGATTGACTGTCCATTCTTTTACATTAGATGAGAATATAGCACCATCACCAGGTGTTTCTGCTTTTACAGTTGTTGCTGACTGTGTATAGTTTGCACCCTTTTCAATCATATTGATTGCAACTATCTTACCACCAGATACAACTGCCTTTGCCTTTGCACCTACACCATCACCAGTGATTACTATATCAGGGATGCTGACAAAGTTCTCACCACCTGATTTGATTATTATTTGATCTACTCTACCATTGATAATGAATGGTTGTAAAAATGCTTTGTCACCTATGACTGCTGTAACATCTGGTTTGAAGTCATCGTTTATAACCTTAGATCCAAAGTCAGTTCCTTTATTATTGACATGTGCTCCTATAATATTACCACGTATCAATGGTTGTGCTGTAGCATTGAATGTACTGATTCCCTGTCTACCATTGATAACAATGTTGATGGGAGGATCTTGGAATGTATGTACACCGCTACCTGTAGATGTTATATCAACATGGTCTGAAAGATCTTCTGATGATGATAATCTAAAGGAGTCTGCATCAATCTTTATAACATAATATTCTGAGTTATTTGTTAGACCAGCAGCAACTCCTATAGATGAAGAGTACTTTATCTTCTCTCCTGATTCAAAACCATGTCTATCAATATTGATATGGTCAATATAAGTGTTTATACCAGATATAGTCTCTAGTCTTCTATTGTAGAATAATCCAGAATTTTCTATACCAATTTTATCTACAGTAAGTCTTCTACGAGTTGTTTTGAACTGATGTAATCCACCACCATTCTGTGATATAGGAATAGTTCCTATACCTAACAATGCTTCATTCTTAGACTCTGATAGGAAGAACTCATGGTCGTTGATTTTTACTACAAAGTATGGAGATGTATCAACTAATGTGCCAGGTGTGGTGCCTATTCCTATGGGTGTACTACTATTGGTGGTGTATATAACCTCTTCTGTATCTACTAATCCATGAGGATCTGAGAATACAAATCTATCAGTCGCAGTATTTACGATACCTCCTTGTGAGGTGCTGTCAAACTCCAATGTGATTGGAGCAATTTTCATAACTGCTTTTACAACTGCATCTTTATTGTTTCCACCTACGATTGATACTGTTGGAGTCTCCAAATAATCTAAACCTGGTGTTTCTACAAGAACATCGGTAAGTTCTCCTCTCATCTGTGCTACGACAGATGCTCCGACCCCAGAATGTCCTACCTGTGTCACAGATAGACTAGGAGGGTTTATAACATCATAATCCTCACCAGTGTTAAGAACATCAACACTTTCTAATGTTCCGAAGTTTACAGTGTCTGTTGCTTTGTATGAATATATCTCAACACCATTAGCAAATAAACCTACTCCACCCTGTTTAGTCTTCTCATGGTCATCAGCATATACTGGTTTAGGGAATTTACGTAATAGTTTTTGAGGTCCTATCTCAGTACCATAAAAGATATTTGGTGTAAGATTGTGAACTGAAAGAGATGCTAAGTCAGTAGATGTAAACGCAGTTATATATTTTCCACTTCTAATATTCTCAGGAGTATATGCAAGAGCAATGCTATTTGGAGTAAGTCTCTTTACATAATATGACTCACCCACATTGAAGTTAGTAAGTTTATTTCCTAACGCTACTGTATAAGTAACAAGATCACCATCATAGTAATTGTGATCTGCAATATTGATTGTTGTACCTAATGACTCATTGACAGTATCAAATAATCTTATTCTTTTCTGTGGGTTGATTGTCCAGTGAGGGATGGAGTTGGACGCAACAAACACATTCTCTGAAGAATCAGAGTAACTGTTCTGTATGTCAGCAGAGGCACCGAGATTAGTCTTGATTTTTCGTCGTACATAATATTCTTTCAGTTCTGATAGTGTTCCACATGTTACAGATACTCTAGTATCAGATAATAGTGCTACAACTGATCCATTCAGTACTACATCATCTGCATCTACTATCTCTATCTCGTCACCAAAGTATAATGAGTGCTCTGCATTCAGAGTCAACTCATAACTTGATGAAGATAAAGTTCTAAAGGTTACAACATCATATTTGGGAGATACATTATGAATCCAACTAGACCATCTTAGACTATCTTGTTCCTTTCCAACAGTCTTTACATTTATAGAACTATCTTCTACTTGGTTTATAGCAGAACCGTTGAATTTAGTAAGAGATCCTACTATCTCAACTGTCACTAAAGTATTATCATTATATACATAAGCGTCAGGTCCTTGTGTGATTGTAGTACCTAACCCTATAAGAGTTCCTGTGCTTGTTATGCCCGTGAACTGTGTGTAGTTCTTTCCTGTATACGAGTAAGAAACGTTCCCAATATTGAATTGACCTGAGGTGTCGAAGCCCACAGTGCTATCAACATTAATAACAGTAGATCCAACTGGAGTACTTGATGTAACATAGGTTTTATTCTTTTGAACAAATTTTCCAAAGGTTGTTCCTTCAGAAATAGCGAAACTGTAATATGTCTCACCATTAATTATACTACTACCTACGTTGTATATCGACCCACTCGTCTGTGGGTTAGTGTTCTGAAACAATGTTTGTCCAGATAATTTTTGAGCATCACCCTGAACCTGTTTTGCAATTATAGTTTCTGTCCTAATATAATCTGCATCTGATGGTTTGATCAAAAACTTTGCTGGTTGAATCATCTCAACCTTTTCACCATACAGTGCACCAAATAATATCTGATATGCCTCTTCTGTTCCCTTCGCACGATAGAAGTCTTTTGCTTGTCTTATAAAATTACCCTTAGAAACCTTTCCATGTAAACTTCTCTCAGTAAAACCAGGTAGCACCTGTGTTTTTAGTTTCTTATAGAAATTTTGTAGAAATACAGTACTAAGATTCTCTACACGTGAATTATCAGCATGTGTTCCTATACCTGTTTTTGTAAATGTTAGATATTCTGGTTGATTCGTTTTTTTATTATTCTCTATACCACTGAAACCTCTTATACAACCTGTAAATGTTGTCTCTCCTATACCTGTGTAAGTAATGATCTCATTATCAATTTTCAACAAACCGTAAGATGTTGGCCACCCGTTTGTAGAGTCAACATATATCGTATCTTCTTTACCTCTGAGATATTGAGATAGTGAAGTAAATCCGATTAGGTTCCTATTGTTTAGAAAATCTAAACCTTTATAATCTACTAAATTTTCAGCAATATCAACAGGTCCCCCTTGGAATTCCTGAGAGAGATAATATTGTTTTAAGAAATTACCGAAGTTAGGATTTTCGGCATCAATGAATTCAGGTATTTGACTCTGAACTACTTCATTGATCTTGACTCTAGATAACGAGGTTTCTATCATTAGTATCCGCTATTGCTAATTGTCTGTGCTGTATCTGTAATCTGCTGACTTGCAACTGTATGTGTTGCACCCGTCATCTTGTTTCCTCCTGCCATAACATGGAATTCTCCATAATATGGTTGCCCATTCACATATCCCACTAAAGTTGTCTCTGTAGTGGTACTTGTAATAATTGCTCCTCTAACCTTTTTACCCGCAAAGTAACTTGACTCTGGAAGATATCTAGAACCTGATGTATTAGCACCAGTAGAGATGCTATCTATTCTTGTGAAGAAATCACTCTTAGATATATCAAACTGCAAGTACAATTCATTTTTGGCAAGAACATCATTAGACTGAGGTATTGCTTCTACCTCAATTACATCATCATTCTCTATTGTTGATGTGATGTTTACTGTATCTAATACTATCTCACCCTCCTTGTAATCAATACGTCCAAAGTTATTTGATATAACTTTGATACTCTCATCATTTAGAATCTGGAACATGAATAGTGTTCCTGAGTCCTCATTGACCTTTATATCACTAAAGTAACAAGTACCCACCACATCAGATACATTGAATCCAGTTGAGTGAATATTGTATTTCTCATTTGGTGCATATATCTGATTCAAGAAACATAATTCATATTGTGCGAATTGGTTTATCTTAGTATTGATATTCCTTCGCATTTTTACTAAAGTTATGTTAGAGGTAATAGAAGTATCTACATTGTCTATAACTGACAATACTTTACTATAAGCAAATCTACCACCAAACTTATTGAGTTCGGTGCCTGATGCATATTGTGATAGTGAAGTTATCACATCTGTCTTTAGATTATCAGGATCACCTACAAAGTTTGAGTTGTAGTAAATATACGAATCAATCTCCACATACAAGAATTTTAGATCCACAAATGATGGAACTATTCCTGCTATGGAATAATTCTTCAGTGAATTGAGTAATTGCTTCTTTGTTAGTTCTGACAAGAACGAACCATTCTTTGGTTTTGCTGCTATGAATACCCTACCAAATTGTGGTGGATTGAGATCCTCACCACCATATGCACTCACAGATTCTATATTTGGATATATTGATGGAATTATTGCTTCATAGTCATTAGCAGTCACTGCTCTATGCTGTGCTGCATATAAACGTGGAGCATAGTATTTGACAGACTCTACTGGTTCTATCTCATCACCATTAGCTGATTTTTCATTAGCAGAAAGGAACATTCTAAAGTCTGTTTCATCAGCACCATCTTCATCCTTTATAAGACCAGCAAAATTGAAGTTTTCTATACCATTTCCTGCTTTACCATTAGTCTTTATGTAACTAATATCAATTATATTTCCTGACTCTAATTTTTTACCAAATACATCATCACCAAATAAGAGTTCGTATTTCTCATCTGTTGTCTCTTGTAACAAGTAGATATTAGATGTTGATGTAATTCCTATAATGTTATCTACTAACTCATAACTTGTTGTTGTATTATCAGAAGAACTATTCCTTATCTTTACACTAATTGTAGAGGTGTCTATACCATCATTAGGTAAAACATATCTCTCACTAGGATTGTTATTGTCTACAACATATGAGTTAGTAACATATTGACCTTGATATATTACCAACACACCTCTAGATGATCCATTGAAGGCATTGAATGACACAGACTCAGGTAGAGAGAAGACATAATTTATATTTGATACTGAACCGTTTGCAATTACACCTGGTTGAAATGTTATCTGTTTTGTTGTGGATGTTATACCCGATGCACTGAAATTGACAGTTGCTCTCGCTGCTCTTCTAGATCTTGGAACATAACCTATATTTCTTGCTAATGATACTACATTCTCTCTTAGAGTGGCACTATCAATGAATGTCTCATTGATCGCCATATTGGTATTGTATGCTGTGGTATATGAGTTATACGCTAGTATGTCAATTAGGATAGAAAGGTTAGACCCTTCAAAATCCATATCTTTGAATTGAGTATTTGCTCTAAGGTAATCTTTTATAGATGACCTTATATCTTCAAAGTTTAAGTTTGTAAATTGCTGTAGTGCCATTATAACCTAGTTGGTTCTAAAATAAATTGGACATTCTGTGATGGTGCATTGAGTCCCACAATCTTGTATTGTATAGAAACATCCAAAGCATTTTGTTCTGGTCTGCTTTCTACTACGACTTGTTGTAAAATTACTCTTGGTTCATACTGTGTTATGACCATTTCTATTTCAGTTTGAATTGGTTCAATATAATCATCATTTGCTAATTCAAATAGAGAAGAAGTAATTCTAGTGCCTAAATCAGTATTGAAAAATCTCTCACCAATCTGGGTGCGTACAAGGTTCTGCACTGCACGTTTGATTGCATCTTCATTTTTTAGCATTATAATATCATCCGTCACGGGATGACGTTTGAAGGTCAAAGATATATCTCTGAATGGTTCTGATGTTCTTTGTAGTGGCACTATTCCGTCGTGGAAGGAGTTCTCGGTATATTTATCTATTTAGTGCTACAAAAAAAGGGTTCGCACTGAACCCTATTCATGTCCTAGGTATTTTACTTCTACATCTTTGGGGTGTGGCCAACCGTTTTCGTAGAATTCGTCTGCCAAATCTTGAGTGACCTCTTCCATTTCTTCTTCGGAGATGCTCTCATGTGTTCTTACCCCGTCAACGTAGATATCGTATCTATCATCCATTTTTTTCCGACCATCTATTATTGCGTACTCAAACGTATATAGAGAATCAGATTATTCTATTCTTCTCGTGACCAACTCTGCATTTAGGATCTACCCATATTTCATACCCTGCTTTCTGTGCATCTAAACAGAATGATACATCTTCTCCACACATGTCTTGTACTTCACCAGATTCAAATACTTGCATCTGTGGTGCAAACCATGGATACTTCATTTGTTCATTCTCAAACACACCATGCTTGATTAGCAACCAACCAAATCCAGAATAGTCAACTGTAAATGGTTTTCTTCTCTTTTGTATACCATCTAACATCTCGTGGTTCATTACACCACCATTTGCTTTGAAATCTTCTTCTTCCATCCAATGTGCACAGGATGTGGTGTTTCCGTCCTCTGTAACGTACCAACCACCCGCTATGTCCTTATCCATCCAAAGAAGTCTATAGAACTGTTCTAGACCGAATACGATGTCACTGTCGATCCATAACTGATAGTCATACTTCAACTTACCATCCCATGGTAACTGATCAGGACCTCTGAGAACATTTGCTCCTAGACACTTACATCTGGCAAAGTTTACCATAGATGAGTAGTCTTGCGATATTTGTAGAGTACCGCCCTTCTGTACAATCTCAAATGCTAACTGTACAAAGTTTTTTAGATAGACGTATGAAACAGTCCTACCAGGTAAACAGAATATGAAAGTTTTGCCCTTGACTAACTCTCTTGCTGCTTCTATGGAAAACTCATTAGACTTTTCCGCTTTACCACTTTTTGCTGGTGGTGTGGTGACCACTTTGAATCCTTTTGCCATTCCGAAAGATCTTTCAATTCATTATACTGCGTTATTTAGTATACGTCAATGCGGTACTTTGCGGAGAAGTTGAGTGCGTCACAAAAGTCATTTACCATAGGCATACCCCTTATATTCAATGACGTATTCAAAAGCACAGGACAACCTGTATGCTCATACCACACCTCTAGGATCTCCCTGAGGATGGATTCTGATGATTCTGGTACAGTTTGTACTCTAGCACTATTATCGACGTGTAGAACCGCAGGAATGTCGTGTGGACGCTTACATTGATAAACATACGACATATATCTCGAATGTCCTGGCATTTCAAAATAATCGGTACAATACTCTTCTAATATCGCAGGAGCGAAAGGTCTGAACTTCTGACGCCTTTTTATCGCATTTACTTGGTGTTTTGTTGAAATTTTGCGTGGATCCGCCAATAGACTTCGATTACCGAGAGCACGAGGACCAAACTCACTGCGACCATTTGCAACCCCCACGATTCCTTCTGATAAGAGTTTTGCGACGATTTCATTAGGATCTGGTTTTCTATTGATATTATAACCTAAGAATGGCGAGAATTGCACTTTTTCGCCATATGGAATCAATGCTGCTCCTAAGGCACCTCCAGCATCGCCTGGATTCGGCATAATCCATAAATTGCACATTTCCCTTAGTTTGGTGTTTACAACGCAGTTGAGAGCGACTCCACCGCCATAGCAGATGTTATTTGAGTAAGTTAGTGCTATATCAAAGATTTTCTTCAATTCATACTCTAAAACCACTTCTGCACTCTTTGCAACGTCGTGCGGAGCACCATGTAACCCTTTTATGCCCTTATGGTTGTTTTGGTGCAATAATGCGGAAACTTCGTCAATATGCTTCGCTTCTCCGTACGCTGCCATACCCATGAAGATATATTCCTCATCTAACGGTCTCAAACCCGCCCATTTCGTCAATGCGGAATACCACAGTCCAATTGACTTGGGATATCGCATATTCCATACTTTTTTGTATTTTGCCTTACCATCAACCATTTTTGCAGTCCAGATCGAACTACAGTCCCATTCTCCAATACTATCGACCACCACACATGCTGCTTCTTCAAAACTGCTGGTTTGAAACGCAGCAGCAGCATGAGACATGTGATGTTCGCAATAATACGTTGGTTGCATGCATAATTCTCTATTTCGCCTCCATGCCTTCTGTCCTGCGGTAAATTGGCGGATTCTCTTGGGTAGAGGTCGTTCATAGAAGGATATTACGTCATCAAAGATATTTAATGCTTGAGCAGTCGCAGCAGCTTCTATACACAACTTTTTGTCGTGCTTTTTTCTCGAAAAGCGTTCTCCATGCGTGGCATAGGTAATTATACCGCCATGGACACACGCAACAGCACTATCATGGAATCCTTCGGAGAAACCAATCATCTTCCTTCACTCAAATCCTCATAGTCGTTATCTTCGTCCAACATTGCGTCATATTCGTCATCTTCGTAAATATACGGGTCTTCTTCTCTAATCTTCTTCAGTTTCCACCATGTAGCGATTTTATTCAATGGCCAGATCATAATTTACTCCACTGTTCGGGAAGATCACCGAAGTAATCCTTGAAATGTATATAGACGGGTTTCAACATGTTCAATCCGTAATCTTTTACCTCTTTTGTCATATGCATGATATCAGACTCCCACTGATCGTCCAAATATTGGATTCTAGGAGCATTAGGACCTAAATCGGGCACATATGCGTTTGGGTGCACGTCCTTTATCTCATAATCGATAAAATCCGATAATTCTTTTGTTTGCCCATTCCAAAACTCTTCCATAATCGTCATATAGCAATTATCAATCCCAAACGCTTCTACAAACTTTATAAAGAACTGTACATACCCAAAATCGACTCCCATTTTCATAAATTGACGAACTGGGTCTTTAGGATTTTGTTTTTGACGTAAACTCCATAATCTGCGTAATGGATCACGGAAGACAACATGAATTTTTACGTCAAACACGGATTTGAGTGCAGGAGCATATTTTCTTAGGAATTCTGGAGAGCATTGTCCGTTAGGATTGGAAAAATCGCTTACTGCCTTATAATCATGTTTTATAAAGTCCCAATGCTTGACATAATACTCAATATACTTCTCTATCGTAAATGGAGGACTCCAAAAATAGTTTATTTCCTCTGGTGTCCAGTTTCCACCAATATATTTCGACTCATGTGTGAATATCTTCGGTTTTCGGTTCGTAGTTGATTGTTTTGAAGGTCCAAAGAACTGTTTGTAGAATTTGACCCTATCAAATGTGTTTCTGGTCTCAGATAAGTCCATCAACCACAAATATCCCTTCTCTTTGCGGTGCCCACTATGACAATACTTATTGTACCACCCTAATGTATAATATAATGGAGTTGTACCAGACCATCCGGTTCCAACATTCAGAAATAGGGTGGGTTTCATTACGAGTGATACTTTATCGAGATTTGCTCGGCAGTATAATCAGTTTTGAGTCCTGCCATAATCATTTGTTGCATTTGGTCACGTTTTTCCTCTGCTTGCCTCTTTGTCAATACAGAAAAAACAATCTCATTATCTAGGTAGACGTCATAGGACATTTGTTCCACCATAACTACTGTATATATGTCAAAACCAACATTATTATTGAATCCTGGCGTAGGATGGGCAGCGACCACTCCCTTCCACTATACTTTGACGCTTGATAACAAATATGCACACATGGGACACCTGAAAGAGAACTGGTATCTCAAAAGATTATGCGAATATCCAAAATACGAAGATCATTTCAAAGAAATATACTGTTCTGGTCAAAATTTATACAATAAGCGTCCTTCTAATCATCCTTGGGGTCAATACTTGTCGCAAAAAAACAAATTTGCGGTCAAAACTTCGCTAGACCCTTATTTGGCATCTCCTCCGTCAATAGAAAACTACATTTCTTACTGGAAGAGTCATTGGGAGACCGTAAAAGACACTTATGCAGCAGTTTGCGACTTCACAAACGGAAATTACGCACTTCCATACGAATTTTGGGCGGAGGTTGCTCCTAAATTGCGAGAACACTTCAATGTAAAGGTCACTTTTCAGTTTCGTGACCCAGTAAGACGCTATTTTTCGGAAGTTGGTAGTTTATTGAACAAAAAATTTGAATATTCCGTCGAACATAAGGAAGATATGAAGACTAGATTCCTAATTCGCAAGAAATTACACAAACAACTGTTCTTTCACCTTCTAAAACAGGATTGTTGTAGTTCTTTATGCGATTTCTCCGGAGCATACAGTAAATTTGCCTCTGTATTCGGTATAGAAAATACTTATGTTACTATAATGGAAGATTTGTGGGATAAAAATCAAGAAAAAGAGCAACTCGAAGCACTTAGTAACTTTTTGTCTTATAAAATTACAAAACTTCATGACAATTGTTACGTTCCCAACATGGGAAGTCGTGCTCCTCACCTCCCATTCCTACAAGATCAGTGGGAAAGTGATATAGATGACCTAGAAGAGCAGGATCTGCATAGTGCTCACCTCTACATGTCTAGATATTATACAGATTTCAAAAATACCTTTGGGTATCTACCTTCATCATGGAAAAAATAGCATTCCAACAGACACATATCATGACAATGATCATGTTTCGTAAGTTATTCAAGGATAAGTATCAGAGATCCTTCAAGATAATGATGAGTTGTCCATGCTATTAGTCACATTTGGTTGTTCATGGACTCGTGGTGTCGGTGTGGCATACAAGAAAGGCATGAAGAAAGAAGAATATAAGGATAAAAATGATGATGACATCCTCTGTGATGAATTATCCTTCCGAGGATTGCTTACAAAGAAGTGGAAGTGCACTAATCTCAACTTTTCACAGATGGGTAGTAGTAATGATAGACAGTTTCGTAGAGCAACCACCTACTTCAAGAAGAAACCTAGAGAAAGAGTCATAGTATTATGGGGTATCACCTCAGTTTTCAGGCATGAGGTATGGTTGACAAAGAACCATGAAGGTAAAGCAGGGTATCAGAACGTATTATATGGTCATGGAATGAATCGAGATGTCAATATGAAGCATAAAAGGTTTGATGTCAACAATCATTTGGAGTGGCACTTCGATAAAAAGCAAAAAATCAAAGAACTTTCACATAAGATGAGACATTGGAACCTCTTTTTTGAGGGATTAGGTGTTGAAAACTACTGGTTTGACACATTCAACCATCATGACTACCCTATTCCTGTAGATAGGATGCTGTTCAATGATAGAAAATATAGAGATTTGATGTCTATACTATGTGAAGACCTTGAATTTGATAATTATGACCCTGATGAGTACCATGTTTCGCAGTTCAACAACGATGATAGTAGGAGAATGAAGTTTTTAGAGAAGAAAGAATTAGTAAATCCTTACTCATACCACCCAACTCGTGAAGCACATGCTAGAATAGCAAAGTTATTCGACGAAGTAATCAAAATATGAACCTTATAACACTCGGATGCAGTTGGGTTTTTGGTATTGGGTCATATTATGATGCAGAAAACCCTGTCGACAAGGCAACATACAAGGCAAAATTCAAAAAAGAAGGTGGAAAAGGAGATTATGTAGATGATACATGTTGGAGACTCAAACTTTGTGATGAATTGAACCTTACAAACATCAATATTTCTAAGGGTGGGTCATCAAATCAGTCACAATTCCGTCGTGCAACCAAATATTTTGCAGAAAATGAGGTAGATTGGGAAAATACTGCTGTCCTATGGGGTATTACATCCATCTATCGTGATGAATTATGGTTCAATAGACTCAAAAGTTACTCATCTGTGTCATTCAATCAAGCAAAAAACGATCCTACTAACCGATTGAGAGAAAGGGAGAAGACTGGTTTCGATACTTTTGCTTATTTCAAGGAACATTTTGACGAAAAAGTATTTCTGAGAGACTTGAAAAACAATATACTTCATTGGCAGCACTATTTTGATGCACTCGGAGTGCCCTATGCATTCTTTGAGACACTGAATACTACTGGTGTCATACCAAATCCTGCATTAGAAGAAGATATGTGTACGACTCTGGCACGAAGAAATGGTTGGAGAGGTAATAAAGACAAGTTCCATTTCTCAGACTGGTTTGATGACTGCCATCGGATTGATTTGCTACAGAGAAAAGGAATGGTAAACCCTCATTCATTCCATCCGACGAAGCAGGGAAATATTGATATCGTAAAATTCATGAAACCGATTGTGGAGAAGATGCTGTGATAGTCTGGGGAGTCATCTGGATGATAGCAATTCTGATCATAATCGTGTCTTGGTATATCTACTATATACTGAGTATGGCTTATAAGGAGATGAATGATGGGAGTGATGGTTCCACCAAGTCGTAAGAGTTGTTATAACTTTCGTGTAGTCAAAGTCAACAGAGTTGTCGATGGCGACACTATAGATGTGACGATTGATTTGGGATTTGATTTGATGAAGAAGGAGAGAGTGAGGGTTGCGGGAGTTGATACTCCTGAGAAGAGGACAAGAGATCTAGAAGAGAAAGCACTTGGAATTGATGCTACCAACTGGTTAAAGAAAAAACTGGAGGATACCATTGCAGGAGACGACGAACTTACTATACGAACCGAACTTAAGGGTGGTGTGGGTAAGTACGGTAGGCTTCTTGGCTGGTTATATGTTGGCGAAAGCACTGTCTCGTTGAACGAGGAAATGATTGGTGAAGGTTATGCATGGCCATATGATGGTGGAACGAAGATGAAAGACTTCCAAGAGTTGAGAGACTTACGGATGGCGAGAGGTACGCTCCCGCCTGACGAGGGAGATCCATTACCAGAGTTGATAAAGTAATGGAAGTCATACTGATCGGATGCATCACGTTCGTAGCAGTGGACTTGGCACGAGGTTACTTAGGTTATAAAGCATTTACAGCATGGGAAAATAGAAACAAAAAGAAATGAACACCATTTTCATCACAGTATATCTACTCGGATTCTTTGCACTCGCAGGAATGACGTTTGCATTCTTTTTCCGTAGTATGGGAGAAGTCTTCAAAGAAGTCAATAAACCGAAGAAGACTAAACTTCCGGCACCTCACCCAGAGATGGAAGGTGTACAATACGGAGAAGAATTGTTAGTATTCAAACACCCAGAAGAAATAGAAGAATGATTTACCACATTTACTTCAGAGGAGAATGCCTCTTCAAAGATCTATCAGAAGGAGAGTTTCAGATCATATGGGGAAGAATCTATAAGTCGTATTTTACAGAAGATATATCTTATTCAGCATTTGAAGTAGAGGAAGGGGTTGAAGAACATTCCTATTAGTGCTATAATATAGAGAGACACAAGTTTTATAATGAAGTCCAAAAAAGGATTCCAATCTGACATACAAGCATTGGCAGGTCTGAAGGCTGCAAGTGACGCTGCAAAAGCAGCAGGAGAACCATTGATGAGCACTGCTCATCTCAAACCGAATGCTTATACAAAAGCAAAGGCACAAGTCAAGTCTTCCTTCTACTATTATTTCTGGGGAACTGCGACACTTGCAGTTGTCGTGGGACAATTCGTCGTGGGCACAGGATTCAGACGTATGGCACAAGCAGTAGATGATCTTGGTGCAACAGCAACTATCCTCATCGAACTTGAAGACCTGAAAAGAAGAGGTGACTATCAATTCATCGATTTCAATCTAGACTATAATCCAAATCTCGCAGATCCTGCATTGATGGACAATCCACTTATCCAAGCATACACAAAATGATTACACTTGCTATTATTCTCGCTGAAGTATCTGTACTGATATGGTATGGTGCTACAATGCAAAAGTACTTTGATGCACGTAACTCACAATGAGAGAACAATTAGTCAAAGCATTACTTGCTCATGCACAAGGAGACATTGCTAAACATGTAGCAAACGTAGAAGTCTACCTTACTAATCCTGCTGGTATCGGTGAACATTCAGATATCACAGAAGCAATCGAAAAGGAATTGAATACCATTGCTAAGTATGATGAACAGGTTGCTGTACTCAAGAAGTACTTCCTAATAAAAAACTGACTCTCCCTGTTGATTGAAGAGTGTCTTTGGCATCTTCTTTTCTCTTTTCCACAGGGTACGACGTATTTCAACAGGTGTCTTGTTATAACTGTTCAGATCTACTGGATAGATGTTACCATGATACTTGATGAAGTTCTTTCTTTTATAATCTGTAAAACTGTATTCACTATCTCTTTCAACTAACTCATCATATAGAGTATACCATTCTTCACGGGAGATGATACTTCCTCCTTTAATATACTGAACCTGATACTGAATACTTCTACCCTCTGCACAAAAAGCAAAGGAGGGCACTTTTATACTCGAAAAATTTTCTCTGGTCAAATTATCCAGTGCCTCGATTACTCTCTGATATTGCTCTTCTCTTTCATATGTAATAGTCTTGACTAACATGAATGACCATGTAGAGGTGTCATTGTTAGTGGTGCCACGTATGGGATCTTTGCCTTTTCCCCTATAATACTCTAAGGGACTTGTATCAAAAGTTATCATAAGATAGAGATCGCTGAGAAACGATACAGAGTATCTAGGCTTTTAAAAACCTATAGGTGCTTTTCTATATGGGAAAAAAATTTTGATTTCTCGGTACCTTGCTCGTTGGTAAACGTTTGTAGGTTAGAAAGACGGTACTTATTAATATCGGCAACGCTTACATCAATAAAAAAAGGTAACAAATTATACACTGTATAATATGCTACCTGAGAGTGTGAGGTGCGACCATTACGCTTGGTATGTGGTTGACAGATGGGACGAACTGTGTTACATGATAATATAAAACAGAGGTGGGTAAACGGAACGAACCCACCTGTCAAATCCTGGAATCTAAGCAGTAATATCTTTTATGAACTGAGCAAAGATAACTCGCTTAGATGGTTTCATTGGTTTGTACATCTTTACTCTACCTGATTTCTCATGCAAGATTGCTTTCACTTGACGATTCACGACTAA
>CEQX01051731.1_pt1 | contig 16736 bp, 14 predicted proteins | sample 356261 | NCBI WGS metagenome assembly CEQX01 (sample SAMEA2621076, study PRJEB7988) | marine metagenome | isolation source: saline water (ENVO:00002010), including | reverse complement strand
AAGTATAGAGTCGTTTTGCTAATAATCTTGTAAATTGTGGGCACGCATTTACTTAAAAATTGTAGACGCTTGACTCTTCCGTTTAAAAACTGTCTTGATTAATTTCTTGGATAAAAAGGGCATCGCTTTATCCTTACAAATCTTAATACGCGCAGTTTTATTAAAACCATTTTTAATTTTAAAGTCTCGTAACTCATGGATGAGTTGAATGATTGTGTGGGAACCACAATCAAAAGAGAGAGTTGTGACCGATATCATATCGGTCATGACTTCTTAGTCGGGAACTGCCAACAGGTCAATATCAAAAATGATTGTTGAGTTAGTGGGGATGCCAGAAGTACCGTTTACACCATAAGCTAGATTTGGGTGAATAAAGACCCTCCAAGAATCTCCTACCTTCATTCTACTTATTGCCTTTTGACAACCAGGGATTAATTGAGAAAGGGTTATAGTTAGTGGTTCACCGATATCGATAGAACTCCAAAACACAGTGCCGTCCATTAAAGTGCCATGAAAGTCTGCTGTAATAACATTTTTTAATGTAGGCTGCCTCCCTTCTATTGAGGATCGCAGAACTTGGTATTGCAAACCAGACTCGATCTCAATAACCTCTTCGTTTAGCAAATTAGATTCTAAAAATCTCTCACTTTCCAAGAGATTTATCTTTGATTCATCTTCTTGGGAACATGATGCAATGAAAAGAAGCGCAAATATTAAAAAGGAATTTTTCATAATCAATTTTTCTTTAAATTTCATAGTAAATTTTTATATATTAATTTCCCTAACGTATTTTTTATATCTCGGTCATCTCATTTAAACCAGATGGGTGAAGACCAAGCTCTTTCCTGAAGTGTTTTTGGAATATCCGATCTAGGTTCTTCATCAGCTCTAATAGCATCCCAAGTTGACCAACGGCAAGTTGGATTTTCAAGAACTCTTGCATAGTAGAAGGCTTCCTGTCCGTTCTTAAATTGGGGATCCTGCCAAAAGGTTTTTATCTCAGAATCGCCTTTTTGAGAATTTATTGAACAATCATTGAGATTTACCTTAGCGCCATTATCGGGACATCTATGAGTTTGAGTATTTACGCTCAGGCCGTCTGAACAAGCTACATCAAAAACTTTTTCCATTTGTCTCCCTGCTTCAACCCAGCCTTTGATAATTTGAATTCTCTGCAAAGGCGCTCCTAAAGGATCTGAAATAGCCCATAAAAGGAATTTGGGGTTTTTACCTTTTTCATGAATTATATCTCCCCCCATAGGAATATTTTTTGAATAGGCACGCTTAATCAGATTAGGATCATTCAATGTTGAATCCTCAAAATTAAAACCAGCAAAAAAGCGAACTTTTATTCTAGGCCCACTCGTCCCAAAAGTTTCTTTTCTTCTAAAAGCATCATAAATAGACTCTCGAGTATTTTCCTCTGCCCATACTCCTGCCAACCCTGAAGATCCAAACCTTATAAGGCGAGTACTCACGCCCAGGTAACTATTTCCATCAACCTCAATAATACTATCTGGTCTGAGGAGTTTGGTAACGAACTTATATAAACCTTCAAAAGGAACAGAGCCTCTAAGATATGGTTCACCGTCTAAAAGTCCAATCTTAGAAAAGTGGGTTTCTTCAACATAAGAACCTCCGGCTACATGCGTATCGCTTGATCCAATGACACCAAACTTAAAGGGATTGATTATGCCTTGAGCTGAAAGGTTAAGACCACTCAGGTATGCATCTCTTACATAGCTACCGGTTAAATTCTTTAAGATATTCTCACCTGGATGATTGGTAAAAGCTTCAAAGGCTGCCCATTCGTCGTTTTTAGATAAAAAAGGATGGGTCTCAGAAGTTCCCTTAGCTTGAGTTATCTCCACCAAGGGCTCATTACGTAATCTCTTATTAAAATAGGTTCCATCTACTGGGCCACCATTGTAGTCCTCGAGAGAAAAGGCAGCTCCACCAGAAATATTGGAGTTATGAGGTATAGCTAAACTTTCTACTCCCTGCTCTCTTTGTAAATCCATCCAATTCCATAATTTTTCTGGGTCTAGACTGTCATCTCTAGAAAAGATTCTTTCTGGGAGGTTTTTTGTGTCTTTAAATATGACGTTTCTGTGAAGATACTTATTATATAAATCTAAACTTGACGAATACTCATAGCCCGCAAAAGTAGTAAATATCCCAGGCTGGTAAGCATTATCTGCTGCTTTTATAGTTTTTTTCCATACAGATTTGCCAACAGTTTCTATAAGGTCTCTATCAACACTTCCATCTGCAAGACCGTCACGTGCCGCTCCTCCAAAACCTCTAAAAAGACCAGCTCTTTTTAAGATTGAGAATATGCTATTACTTACGTTTTCATTTAGGTTGTGCATAGGTTCTGTAAAATCGTATTTAGAAAACTCAGAACTTGTATCTGCTGCTTCTTTAATGATTCCTAAAAATACTGCATGATCAGTTACCGCATAAAAGTCTAATGGCCTTTTGAGTTGAATGTTATAACCAGTTGGATGAGGAATAGCCTCTCCCTGGGCAAATTTATAGGCATCTACTGGATTAGCAATAGTTCCAAAAGTATAGGCATCGAATGAATTTGAAGTATGTACATGTAAATCTCCAAAATAAGCATTTTTATCAGGGTTAGGAGCTGAAATATACTGCAAATAAACATCTTTATCTTCGGTATCAGCAATGGTTAAATTTTCATTACTTTCGGAGCAAGCATTGATAATTACTATTAGAGAAATCACTATGGAATTACGTTTAATCATCTCGTTGGCCTAGACGTTTATAAATTTCTTCGTTGAGAAGCCACATTCTGTCCTGACCCCATAAATAAAATGGGTTACCTCCGTCTTGATCCGTAATCTTAAAACTTGGAACTCCCCAGCAGTTGCCTGCATACATGTCTTGTAAATTTTTGTCTAAGACCTCTTTCCACTTTCTTGAATTCAAGTTTTTCTTAATTAAAGACCAATCTAAATTGAGACTCTCCACTAAAGATTGGAGGTATTCGTCTTCTCCAATATTTACACCTTCATAAAAAGAAGCTCTCAACAATTTATCAATGTATTCAAACCCTTTGCCTGCCTCATCTATGGCCGGAAACAAAGAATAGGCTTTTCTAGCCGGCTTTCCGATAGGAGAATAGATATCACCCATGGGATAGTCATTCTTTCGCCCTTCTCTGGCAGCATCAGAAATAATATATTTGGCTTTATATTGTGGAATTGTCATATTCCTCATAAGCATCGGAAGAACTGGTCTTGTAATTAAATTTACTGGATAGTTGGACTTCAATTCCCTAACCCTTTTCACACTTACGTATGTATAGGGGCTATTTAAAGATGGATAATAATAAAGATTTATTTTTTTATCAGAATACAATGAGACTGGGGATTTGAGGCTTGGAACACAAATAGGCTCATTGATCAAACCGGTTTTTACTCCTAGCTCTGCAAGCCGATCTTCAAGGTGATGAATTCTGTCAACGCCCCAGTAAATTTCCTTTTCATAATAAAAGGCGGACCCAAAATAATAACCTTTATCATCTCTCTTAGAATTTCCGTCCTTTAAGTTCTGGGATACATCCAGTTTCGTTGAATGATATTTTTGTGATAGTTTGTTTAAAGTATTTTCATCCCCTCGCCATAATGCTTCACTAACCGTCTTTGCCACTTCAACAAAACTTGAACCATCGACTGCTGTCAAAATTGAATTTGATAAATCAACCAATGATTGATGAGGGTAGGTTTCAGGTGAAAAATCTATTCCATAATATGGGGCAATACGCTTAGCATCATCGAGACAATAAATGCTATATAAAGAAGGTTCATGTATTGCTTCTGAATTTTCTTTTCCAACTAAAATGGGTCTTAACGAAATATCAAAATTAGAGAGTAATTTTTCTACGTAATGAATAGTCAAATGCGAATATGGGTCATCTACTTTATGAAAATAAAGAACTTCATGGGGTCGATTTTCTTCTTTTCTTTTCTTTTCAGAACTTTTTCTAATGCCTAGTAAAATTTCATGATTAGAAAAGGTGTTCATACCTGTATTTCTTAACTTAGCGCTTATTGTGCGCTTGATCATAAAATTTCTAAAAGCTTTCGCTAGCATGCTTTTCTCTCTTAAATATATTTTTTATACAAAAATTTATTATCAAGGTATTCATGAATAATTCAATTCTTATCAAGATAAATAATAGACAATAATTTTACTCACTAGAATTCCTCTTAAAAAATTCTTCTTCATTAATCAGTATTTCTATTAGAGTTGATTCACTGAGCTGACTTAAATTAGGGTTGTCATATCCTCGGCTTAGTAGCTCTTTCAAGAGTTTATCTTTATTTTCCATAATTTCAGTAAATGCCCTCAATAATCTTTAGAATTTATGTGAGGAAGATAAATTTTTTACGTTCTACAGCGACCGTTCCTGAATTCTGCTATTTTTCATTTTCTATTTTCTGGTGGCAAATTTTGTGCCTCTATAAGCAGATTGGGTAATCCATTACTTTTTTGTAAAGTAAATGCATCATAGAGCTTACCTGTTGCCTCATATGCTTTGTACTCAAGATTTTGGCCGTCTATGTTTATTACTTGATAGAGTTGAGTGTTCTCGGCTATCCGCTTAGCATATTTGTCTTTGGTGATTCCATATAGTTTTGGACCGCTGACTGAAACGACATAAACTGTCCCGATGTTGGGATCATATGCTTGCTGATAACCAGTTGGTACATTTCTTAGAGGCTCCTCATCAATTTGCCCTGTGCGCGCATATGAGTGATCGTGACCACTCAACACAAGATCAACTTTGAATTCATCTAGGATAGGTTTCCAAAGTTCACGAAGTTCTCTGTTATCTCGATCCGATCCTGGCGAAAAGATTGGATGATGAAATGTTACAATTGTCCACATGTTAGGGTTGTTTTCTAAAACTCCTCTTAGCCATGGTACTTGTTCTTTCTTTAACTGATTAGAGTCGAGAGAAATAAATCTAACACCTTGATAATCTATGTAATAAAGCGTTTCTTTAAGCAATTCACTTGGAACATCCTGAACAGGAAAAGCAAATTGAGGACGCCAATGATTACTTAAGGCAGGTGATCCTGGTTCTCTTTGCCGATCAAATAGAGGTGCTGCATAAAAACTTTTACCAAGTAAGTCTTTTTTCTGAAAACCTGTAATTGCCTCTATGCCTTCATCAACAAAGATAATATTTCCACCATCGTTTATCTCAAAAGAGGAGGCATTTCCTTTTGGTCCTATAAATGAAGCTTTATAAACTGTCCCTTTATCAGTTTGTTCAGGCTTAAAAGCCGTCATAGTTACCTCTATCCTTTTGCCTGACTTAGTCATCCAAAATCTTTCGTATCTTGGACCTTGGTTAATTCTGTCATACTCATGATTTCCGGGTGTAGCTATTACTGGGATAGTTCCGTTGACCCAATCAGGGCCTTGGTGCCAATCTCCCCATTCTGCATCCCAAGATGGATTATCAATCAAGTCGCCTGCATGAAGTGTAAAGGCGGCCCTAGGAGCTTCTCTAAAAGCTTCCCTAAATACTCTTGACCAGTGAGTCCGAACTTCATTTTGAGCATCCCCAAAATAAATAAAACTAAAAGGTTGGACTTTGTCACTTGCAGTTTTGAAATGATAATACTCTGTCCAATTGACACCGTCACCTACTCTGTAAGTGTAGAGTGTATCTGGCTTTAGGTCCTTAAAAATTACCGAATGATAATTGGCTTCATTGATGTCACTTTTAAAAAAAGTTGTTTCAGCTTGAATTGTTTCTATTTCTAAAGCTCTGCCATTAGAGTTAGCAATTGCTATATGAGCCATTCCTTTTTTGGTTGAAGAATCAGTTCGCCACGTAACTGATTGAGTGGTTGCTGGATTATCTTCCCAAGTTAATACAACTCTATCAGGAAGAGGTGTGGGAGCATGAGCAGCGTCAGAGGGATATTTTTTAGCCTCCCAACCTTCATGAGAAAATGTATGAAAGGAAAGAATTATTGAAAAAAGTACTGTAATTTTTGCTAACTTACCATTTTTTAAATTCATCATCTTTATCTTTTTTGTTGAAATAATTCAGAATAATTTTGGATGTAAACTAGAATTTGATGACCATCCTTCCCCTAGATCCACCAGATTCAAGTCTTATGTGAGCTTCCGAGGAATTTTGGATAGTAAAAGAATCACCAACCCTTAAAGACAAAATTCCAGCTTCGGCTTGATTTCTAAGTATATCTAATTTTTCCGTCTGACAATCATAGGTAGTTACCCAGGTAGTCGTAAACTTAATATCCCTTTGTGGTTCGCCCTTAAAACCCCTTACAGAAGTAAAAGAACCTCCATCTTTCACGGCATCAATTGCGCTCTCATTAAGCAACGCTCCGTCAGCAATACCATCAACACCATTAGGGAATTCTTGTCTTATCAATTCAGAAAAATCTTCTCCTCTGGGAATTATTACATCCACTCCGAATGATTTTAGAAGATCAACATCAGAATCTTTAGCGTCTGCTATTACAGTTAGCCCATCTTCCTTAGCAAGTTGAACAACATATCCACCATAGGCTCCGGGAGCTCCAGTGACAGCAATAACCTGACCTTTGTGCAAACCTAGTAAGTCTAGAGATAGCCTTGCAGTGAGTGAGTTCATAGGAAGAGTAGAAGCTTCTATGTGAGTGGAGCCCTTTGGGGCTTTTACAATAGCCTTTTGATCTAGAACTATATGCTCTCGATATGCTCCATGTGTTCCATTCGGAACTACCATTGCTATTACATTGTCTCCTTCTTTAAGGTCAGTAATAACGCCCTCTCCTATCTGGTCTATAACACCAGCGGCATCCATACCTGGAACATAGGGTGGCGGATTAATCTTTTGCATTTCTGCCATAGATCCATTTCTTACTGAAATATCTACAGGATTAACAGCAGCCGCATAGTTGCGTATCCTAATTTGTCCCTGACCGGCATCCACATCTGGTACTTCTATGACTTCTAGCATTTCAGGTCCGCCATGCTTCATTATTCCTATTGCCTTCACTACAACTCCTAAACTTATATTTCAAAGGAGGAAGATTTTGTTGTTTATCTTGAGAAAAGTCTAGAACAAGTTATACCTTTTTTTGTATATGGTGGGTCTGGGAAGACTTGAACTTCCGACCTCACCCTTATCAGGGGTGCGCTCTAACCAAGCTGAGCTACAGACCCACTTGCGTGGAGCGAGCATATTACAACAAAAAACGGCTTCAGGAAAAAAAACTAAAAAAAAGGGCCAGGAGGCCCTTTTTTTTATAGTTTAAAAGTCATACTTAAGACCCATACTCAAATTTCTTCCCGGCTCCATAAAAAGATCTAAATTTGAATCCGTAGCGCTCTTTCCTTGAACCGAAGCCCAATTCCAATAACTTTCATCCGATAAATTTCTGAGAGCAAATCTCAACTTCAAGCTCTCAGTTATTTGGTAGCTTCCATAAAGGTCATAAGTTGTAAGTCCGGATAGAGCAAGTAAAGGGTTACAGCCTGTCCTGCCGCACGAAGGTGGTAAGTTATCATGGCTTCCTGCTGTGAAGTTAGCGTACCCACTTAATTTAAGTTTGCCGCTATCTGAATTCCATACCACTCCAAGAATAGCTTCTTCTGGATCTATTGATACCAGCTGTTCACCATTCTTTGTTCCATCAGGAATACTAAAGCCAAAAGATGCTTGGATATTTTCAGAAATATCTGCATTCATTTCGAATTCAACACCTTTAATCTCCACTTCGTCCATATTTCCATACTCATAAAGAGTTATACCTTGCTGATTTCGACCTTTAATATAGGTATCTATGAAATTTTCATAATCATTGTCATAAATGGATAACGTCCATGAAACATTATCTGTTTTACCTTTGAATCCGATTTCGTAACCTTCGCTTTCCTCGGATTGCAATCCTGGACTGGTACCAACTGCATAACGAAATGCAAGGTTAGTAAAACTCAAATTAGCGCTCTGAAAATCAGGAGCTCTAAATCCTTCAGCATATTGAGCATAAAATGAAACCTCATCCGATAAATCCCTTAAGAAACCAAGCTTCATAGAAACTTCACTATCATCTATAAAATATAGTTGATTAGTTGATTGCGCATTGGCATAAAAAAGGGCATCAGGAATTGGAGTTAATTCATATCCATCATACCTTGCTCCAAAAACGATAGTTGTCTTTTCGTTTAATTCGAGACGATTATTAAAAAAGAAACTTTGTCTTTCAATTTCCGTATCTGGAATGGTCTTGTTGGGATAAAATTCTCCACCTAGGAATGTGTTTACCTGCCTAGTTATCAAATTTGTTTCGTACCTTATTCTAGGCCTCTCTACATCAATGTTTTCTATTTCAAATCCGTAAACAATATTGTGCAATCTTCCATTATTATCAATGGATTTAAAGAAATCTGCAGAGATACCATCTATGGATTGATTAAATTGATAGTCTCTGTATGCAGATGTAGGTGCAGGTGGTCTAGATGTTAAAATTAATTTTGATCTAGTAGTAATTTGCTTCTGATCAGTTTCTTGGTCGTATATCCTTATACTGCCATTATCAAAAAAAGAATTACTATTACTGAAGTCCAAACTAAGTGTACCCCTGTCTCTGTTTCCGTCATCGACTCCCAAAACGTTTGATGCTATGGCGCCGGGTCCAGTTCTACCAAAATCAGTAGGTCCAGCTTGAGAATTAAAAATATAATCACCTTCAAACTCTTGAGAATCTAAAACTAAAGTAATGCCAACGGAATCACTTAAATTAAATTTAAATTTTGCAAGAATACTTATTTGCTCTCCATCAAAAGGATCAAGCTCTAAAGTGGCGTCATCATGAAGCTCTAATTGACTAAGCTCTCTACCGGTAATTTGAATCATACTTTCAAGTCTTTCTCCTACTCTTCCAGCCAAAAAACCCACCTTAGTTTGCTCGTTATCTTCGTCATAAGAAGTGTTTACAGAAAAGAAGTTTTCCCCGTAGTCAGCAAAATCGCTCGGGTCTTTTGTAATGTAAGATACAGCACCTGCAAGACCATCAGAGCCATACAAAGCTGAACTTGGTCCCTTTAATATTTCTACTCTCTTAAGAAGATCAACATCTACAACATCTCTACCATAACCGGTATAAGCATCAGCCACACGTATTCCATCTATGAGAATATTTACTCTTTTGCCGCCAAGTCCCCTTATTGAAATACCATCATTATATGCTCTACCAGAAACATTTCTTTTTGACACCGAAACTCCGATAGTTTTGTCTAGCATATCGGATAAATCGCTTACCATTCGTGTCTCCATATCATCTAAAGATATAGAGTCAACACTCCCAACAACCTCTTCTAGGGGAACTGGATATTTTGAAGATATAACAACCACCTCTTGCACTTCTTCATCAGCATTCAGAAAGGCTGAACTGATTAGAAGGCTTAGAGCCAGTACTTTTAGGGTATTATAGTTTTTCATAATGGTGCCTTTTATTAAAATGAGAATGATTATCATTTACTTTAATAATAAAATCAATAAAATCGTGAAGATGAGGATTATCTATATTTTCGTCCTTTTGCTTTTCCAAAGTGCTGCATTTCCAATTTGTGAAAAGGCTGTTGATTCTTCAAAGATTGTTATAGCAGGAGGCTCACTCACCGAAATTGTTTACTTTCTTGAAGAAGAAGAAAAAATATCTGGTGTTGATGTAACTTCAAACTACCCCTCTGAAACCAAAAATCTTCCATCGATAGGTTATGTGCGAGCTCTCTCTACAGAAGGCATATTGTCCCTTAAACCTTCCTTAATTCTTGGAGAAGATGATATGGGTCCGCCACTGGTAATAGATCAATTAAAACTTACTGGGCTTGACCTTAGGATAATAGATGAAGTGCCTACGGCGAATGGTATCCTGGATAAGATTGAGTGTATTTCATCGATATTACATGGAGTAAATGAAGAAAAGAACAATCAAATTGAATTGGTAAAAGGTGATATTAAAAATTTGAACAAAATTGCCTCTCTAAATAAGGAAAATGGCATAAAAGTAATGCTCATTTTAAATATGCAAGGCACCTCTCCAGTTGTTGCTGGAAGCGGAACGTCAGGTGACGGCTTTATTAAAATGACAGGGGCCGAAAATGCTGCGACAAGCTTTGAAGGATGGAAACCAATCAATAGTGAATCAATAATTTCCTATAATCCTGATTATATAATTATCACCAAAAGAGGAATGAGTTCTTTTCCTGATATTGAGAGCCTAGCAAATACAACCGCTCTAAAATTTACTCAGGCAGCGCAAAATGGAAATATAATATCTGAAGATGGAATGGCGATGCTTGGATTTGGTGTGAGAACAATATCTACAGCACTAAAATTTGCCGAAATCTTTGATAAATAATGTTTGTTACATCTTTAAAAAAGCTAGGATTGCTGAGGTTTACTAATTCATTTCAGTTATCAGTTTTATCGATATTTATAATCTCAATTGCCGCAATATTTCTTGCATCAATATCTTTTGGCAGTTTTAATTTTTCTTTTAAAGAAATTTTCAATACTGCTTCTGATTCCTTAGACAGAATAGTCCTACTCGAAATAAGAATTCCAAGAGTATTGTTGTCAGCTTTTGTAGGAGCAAGTCTAGGTCTCTCAGGCGCATCATTGCAAGGGCTTTTCAGAAATCCTTTAGCTGATCCGGGATTAATCGGAGTCTCTGCTGGAGCAGCTCTAGGAGCTTCAATAATTATCGTTTTAGGATCAGGTTATCTTCCAGACTTCATATTTGGAACCTTAGTATTGCCAGTAGCCGCTATTATGGGTGCTTCACTAGTGATCAGTCTTTTATATGTGTTTACGCAAGGATTTGGTTATCAAGGGATCACTTATATGTTGCTGGTTGGAATAGCTGTAAATGCATTTGCTTCAGTAGGTATAGGAATTCTTACTTATATAAGTACCGATTCAGAATTGAGAGGATTGACCTTTTGGACCATGGGGAGTTTTGGCGGTGCTTCTTGGCAGCTAATTCTTCCAGCGTTATTGGTCATAATTTTAACAATGTGCTGGATGATCCCATCCTCAAGAAAATTAGATTTACTTCAATTAGGAGAACCAGAAGCTTATAGGTTAGGAGTCGATGTAAGGAGGTTAAAATTTAAAGTAATAATATCCTCTGCAATTACTGTCGGGATAAGTGTTTCTCTATCAGGTATGATTGGTTTTGTTGGATTAGTTGTTCCTCATTTAGTGAGATTATTAGGAGGCGTTAATCATAGCTATTTGCTGCCCGGCTCGGCATTTTTGGGGGCTTCGTTGATGATGACTGCAGACTTACTTTCTAGAGTATTAATACAACCTGCAGAACTTCCGGTTGGATTAATTACAAGTGCGATAGGTGCCCCATTCTTTCTCTGGCTGATTTTTAGAATTAGAAAAACATGAGCGTAGAAGTAAAAAATTTGTCTTGGGAGATAGATAATAAATTTATCATAGAAAATATTTCGTTAACCATTAATCAAGGCGAAGTGATCACCGTTCTTGGACCAAATGGTGCAGGTAAATCGTCTCTTCTAAAGCTCATTTCAGGAGACTTAAAAAAAACTGAAGGAGAAATAACCTTTGACGGATCTCCCCTAGAAAAGATATCAATTCAAGATAGATCATTCATCAGAAGTGTGATGTCTCAAGCACAGGAGATAGTTTATGATTTTTCTGTCAAGGACATAATTGAGATGGGTTGGATTGATAGAGGAATATCACAATATTCGGGTGATTTTGAAGAGGCTGTGAGTTCTATCTCAAAAGATTGTTCTGTTGAAAACCTTCTTGGACAAAGTTTTAACACTCTTTCCGGAGGCGAAAAAAGAAGAGTTCATTTTGCAAGGACTCTTCTTCAATTATGGAGACCTTCAGGTTCGGATGACCCTAGATATATGTTCTTAGACGAACCTACTGCAAATTTAGATATTCTGCACGAACAAAAAATGATGAAGCTCATTCAAAAGAAGCGAGATGAAGGCATCGGTATTCTATTAATTCTTCATGATTTGAATTTAGCTGCAAAATATTCAGATAAAATCGCCATCTTTAAAAATGGAAACTTAGTCAGTCTTGGTAGTCCAAAGGAAGTTTTAACCGAGAATACTCTCAGCTCTGTCTATGATGTTCCGATGCAAATCGACCAAGACCCTTTCAGGATTAATTACTACTAACCTATGGCTTCAAAAAAAAGAGAATACGAAAAGGATGCGGTCAATCTGCTTAGAACAAGTAGTGAAGGAGTTTTGTCAACCATTTCAGTTAGGCATCAAGGATATCCATTTGGTAGTTTTGTAACCTATATAGCAGATAGAGATCGGAGTGTAATAATCTATGCCAGTGATATAGCTCAACATACTATTAATCTAAAAAAAGACTCAAAGTCTTGTTTGACCTTATTTAAATTAGATGATGATTACGATAAACAAAACTCATCAAGAATGACATTAATAGGGGATCTCAAATCTCTACCCGAAAATGATATTGAAAATACAAAGTCACGGTTTGAAGATTTCCTACCTGAAAGTAAAAAATACTCAAATATGCACGACTTTAATTTTTATAGACTCCATGTCGACCAAGTAAGGTGGATAGGGGGGTTTGGAAAGATTGCTTGGCTAGATAATAAAAATTGGAAACAAAAAGAACCTAAATGGTCCAAAAATGAGACTTCCATCATAGATCATATGAATGAGGATCATGGTAAAAATATTGCTTCATCTTTAAATGCCCAACATGGAATAAAGGATGACAAGGCAGAAATGTTCTCTCTTTCTATTGATGGATATTACGTTAGATCAAAAAATAAGATTTTCTTTATATCTTTTAAAGAAATTTGTTTGAATGCCAAACAATACAAAGATGCTTTGGTAGAACAAGCTCAGGAGTATAGAAATTTTGAGTTGTAAATAATGTTTGATAAAAGCAGTCAGGAAAATATCGAATTGATGATTGATTTGCATAATGATATCAATGAAGACGCTCTTTTACTGATTGCTAAACACTATCTAAATGAATCCAAAATAGAAAAAACTCAAATAAAAGAAATTTCTCAAAAAGAAATAACTTTAGTTCTTAATAGTGGTGAAAATGAAAAAATTAAAAGTATTGAGTTCCCTGAAAAAGTTAAAGATTTCGTTGAAGTAAGTAATTTCTTTTATGTTTGCCTTTCGGAAGCAAGAACAAAAGCTCCTGTAGACTATCCTAAAACTAGATTGGAAAAACTTATAGAAAAAACTCTCAATTTAGATACTTACATTACAAAAGTGAAAGATAAAAAAGATATTTCATCTAATATAATTGAGATAACTTTCGAACACGGTATGGAAAGTCTTCCCGATCTTAAAAATGATGCTTTCATGTATTTTATTGTCCATAGAGATATCGATCATTCATATCCTAAAGGCTTCTCTATGCAAAATTTTAGACAGATGAATGCAGAAGGGAATAGTCCTTACTCAGCAGCCTATTACACTATTAGATCTTTTAGAGAGAATGAAATAGATGTTTGGTTTGTTCTTCATGATAACCCCGGTCCTTTAGCAATATGGGCTGAGGAAGTAAAAGTGAATTCTGAAGTCGCAATTTGGGGGCCTAGAACTACTTTCACGCCACCGTCTAATACAAATAATTATCTATTTATAGCAGACGAGACAGCTCAACCGGCTGTGTTAGCTTCAATCGAAAACTTAAAAAACCAGGAAAAATATATTTGTCTCTTCGAGACTCAGAATGAGTCAACTAGATTCAAATATGATAATCCAGAAAATAACATAGAGTGGATTTTTAGAGATAATCAACAAGCAGGTGAAGGAACAAAATTACAAGAAAGAATTAATGAATTATCTATTGAATCTGAAAATCTCTATGTATTTGGTGCTGGTGAAGCTAAACAGATTTCAAATATAAGAAAAACCCTCAAAAGAAATCTAAATTTGACTGTTGATCAGATGAGTTTCACTGGTTATTGGAGAAAAACTTAGTTGTTACTTTTTAATTCTCTTAAGAGCCCATAAAAGAGGTCCAGAAATAATATAAGCAAAAGCGCAACTAGCAAGAACAATCGGAGGGTCTATAGAAATTAAGGCAAATATAAACACCACAAAAAGCATAGAAAAGAATGGCACTCTTTTTTTCAATTCTATCTCTTTGAAACTGTAGTAAGGAACATTTACAACCATTAAAAGGGAAACTAATCCTGTAAGGAAAGCAGTGAAAATTGCTAACAATCTCCCTACTTCATCTCCTTGTATGCCAAAAGAACTCATTGCCCAAACAAAATAAACAACCATTGCGCTCGCAACTGGACTTGGAAGGCCTTTAAAGTATGTATCTTCTGAACCAATATAAGTATTAAATCTCGCAAGCCTTAATGCCGCCGCTGCAACATAAAAGAAGGAAAATATCCAACCGGTTTGACCTATAGAGTCTAGTCCCCAAAGAAAGACAATAATCGCAGGAGCTAATCCAAAAGAGATAACATCACAAAGACTATCATATTGTGCCCCGAACAAACTCTGCGAATTAGTCAGTCTCGCAACTCTTCCGTCTAAACCATCTAACATTTGAGCCGCAAAGAGTGCCATTCCCGATGCTATAAAATTTCCATTAATTGCTGAAACTATTGAAAAAAATCCTGAAAAAAGCGAAGCTGTAGTCAATAAATTTGGAAGTAAATAAATACCCTTCCTTGTTACCTTTTTTCCATCTTCTGAAACAATCTCTTCTTCATGATCATCAAAGAGATCTAGACTTTCTTGAGGATCTTCCGACATAAATTTAATTTTTGGCCTTATCCACTATTTTATTTTGCGCAATCCAAGGCATCATTGCCCTCAGTTCGGCTCCTACTTTTTCAATAGAATGTTCAGAAGTCTTTTGTCGATATTCCTTCATCCTTGGACCGCCCTTTCCGTCGTTGCTTTCCCTGCAATCATTCATGAACTCTTTAGCAAAATCTCCTGACTGTATTCTTCTCAGAACAGCTCTCATTTCTTCCTTAGCCTCAGAGTTAACTACTTTGGGTCCACTAACATAATCACCAAATTCTGCAGTATTGGAAATACTGTATCTCATATTTTCTAATCCACCTTCATAGATGAGATCAACGATAAGCTTAACTTCGTGAAGGCATTCAAAATAAGCCATCTCAGGAGGATATCCATCTTCAACGAGTACTTCGTATCCGTTTTGAATGAGTTGTGTCAGCCCGCCACAAAGAACGGCCTGTTCTCCAAATAAGTCAGTTTCTGTTTCATCCTTAAAATTGGTTTCAATAATACCAGCCCTTCCGGAACCAATTGCGGAAGCGTAAGAAAGACCGATTTCTTTAGCTTTACTTGATACATTTTTGTGAATTGCCAGTAAACAAGGAACACCTGCACCAATCTCATATTGAGATCTTACGGTGTGGCCTGGTCCTTTAGGAGCAACCATTATCACATCGAGATCCTCCCTTGGTTCAATCATGTCAAAATGAATATTAAAACCATGTGCAAAAGCTAAGACAGCCCCTTTCTTGATGTTTTTCTCTATCTCACTTTTATAAGTGGCTGATTGAAGCTCATCCGGCATCAGTATCATTACCATATCTGCGTCTTTTACTGCTTCTGAAACTTCTTGAACATTTAATCCAGCCGCTTCTGCTTTTTGCCAAGAAGCTGAATCTTTTCTTAAGGCTACTGTCACGTTTCCACCAGAGTCCTTTAGATTATTGGCATGAGCATGCCCTTGGGATCCGTAACCTACAATAACTACTTTCTTGTTTTTAATGATTTCTATATCAGCATCTTTATCGTAATAAACCTGCATTGGTATCTCCTTTAATTTTCAATACTTAAAATGTTCTCGTCTGAAGAAATCCCCAAAGACCCAGAGCGTACTATCTCTAAAGGATTATTTTTTTTCCTAAGTTCAGTAATCAACTTATCTAATTGTGACGAGGTACCGACAACTTGTACATTGATTACGTCCTTATTCTCAGAAACTATATCTAAATCAGAGAAAGTTTCTCTTGGGAAAGAATCTTTCCTAAACTTCATAAGCATTAACTCTCTCTCAACAAATTCAGAATCACCTAAGTCTGAAACCATCACTACATCGATCAGTTTATCCAGTTGTTTTGTTATTTGTTCAACTACTTTTTCATCTCCCTCAGTAGACATAGTCAGCCTAGAAAGTGTTGGATCATTAGTAGGTGCCACAACTAGGGTTTCAATGTTATAGCCTCTTTGTGAAAAGAGGCCTACTACTCTTGAAAGAGCACCCGGTTGATTTTCCATTAATAGCGCTATAACTCTTTTCATTCCCAAGTCTTCTTCTCTTTATCTAGCCACATGTGGTCCATAGCATTTCCTGCCTCTAGCATAGGGTATACATGTTCATTTGGATCAACATCTACGTCTAAAAATACTAATTTTTCTTTAAGAGATATAGATTCCTTCATTGCAGATTCTAAGTCCTTAAATTCAGAGACTTTTATGCCAACGTGGCCGTATGACTCTGTCAATGCAACAAAATCTGGGAGAGAATTCTCATAAGTGCTCGACGAGTGCCTTCCACCATATTGCATATCTTGCCACTGCTTGACCATTCCGAGAGCAGCATTATTTAGATTGATAATTTTTATAGGTAGTCCGTATTGAAGACATGTAGAAAGTTCTTGAATGCACATTTGTAT
>CEQX01356392.1_pt1 | contig 16751 bp, 12 predicted proteins | sample 356261 | NCBI WGS metagenome assembly CEQX01 (sample SAMEA2621076, study PRJEB7988) | marine metagenome | isolation source: saline water (ENVO:00002010), including | reverse complement strand
CATACACTTTCTCCTTTCTTTAAACTTTTAAGGTTTGGTTTAGGAAGTTTGTATGTTTTTGGTTTCCAATTCTTTAAGAGATCCTCTAAATATTTTTCTTCTGAGTTTTTAATTTTAGAAACTAGAGCTGATACCCTCCAGTGATCTCCCATTTGTTTATTCCAATATGATGAAAGTTTCCATATGCTTGTATCTATTTTAAGTAAATGGATAATCTCTTCTGGACTTTTTGGCTCAAAGTCAAAGGTTCCTGATAATTTACCTTCTCCCTTTTCTAAGTCAATAGATTCTACTAGTTGAGCATTATCAGCAGCTTTACTAAAAAACTTACTTTTCTTCTTCTCAACTTTTCTTTCATTTAATACTTCTTTCTTTAATTTTTTATATTGTGATTCTGAGATATTTAATTTTTCAGCACAATAACTTGGATGTTTTTTCCACTTTAAGGACTCTATTATCCTGTGTTTTAAGTAATTAGACATAATAAGTTAGTATTGATTTTTGTAAATGTAGTTATAATATATTGATTTTCTTGGTATTTACATAAAAAAAAAGAGACTGGGTTACCCCAGTCCCTCCCAACGTTTGCAGTAGAAAACCAACAAACCACCACTTGTTGTTTCTTTTTAGGATGCAGGTGTAGAGAATAATATCTCTATTGGTTTACAAACAACTGAGTTACCAGCATCCTGCACTTTGACCTTATAAGCTGTACTAGCTGTAAGGTTAGTGATCTTATAATTTGATATTGTTGTTGCTATAGGTGTAGCGTTTTGTAATACCCATCCTCCTGGAGCTACTTGTGTATCTAAGTAAACATTTATACCTGTACTTGAACTCCAAACACCATTCCATAATACTTCAGCTGAGTCACTAGTAATAGTACCAGCATATACATTATATGGATCATGTTGTAGATCACTAGATGTACAAGCACCTAAGCCATTAGATAATATCATAGCAAACTTCTGAATAATAGAATCTAATCTTTCTCCTGAAGTAATAACTATTTTTTCACCATTTTCACCTATCTGAAAAGATGTACCACAATAGCTAACACATGCAGCACACTGCACATCTTCACATCTCTCACTGCCTACACTACAATCAGTATAAGTACATGGGTTTGTTAAAGCTGTGTCAGCACAACTACATTTTTCACTACATTTTGTACAATTACATGCCATCTTTTAATTTTTTATTTTATGAACAACCTGCTACTATTTCTGCACTAATTGATGCTGGATTATCACTTTGATTCCAATTTCCTCCAGTGTTAGTTGCTAACTCTCTCCATGGATAAACTTGAGTTCCTCCATTATTATATGTCTTATTAACACCTTCACCTAGAACAAATATCTTTATTCCTGCATTATTTGCTTGATTTGTTAGCTGCTGAATAAATGCGTAGTCTGTGCTAGTAAATTGATCATCATCTCCAGATGATATATCATCCGTTATTGTAACTATATATTTAGCTACATTATTTCTAAATGCACCTAAGAAATCACTATTCATAACTCTTGATATAGCTAAATCCATTGGCTCTGGAGCAGAAGCACCACTACCTATTGGTACATTAGTTGGTGCTGGACCTGTATTTAATAAGTTAACTTGTGTTGTTGCAGCAGCTCCATTATTAGTATTAAACATTTCCCAAGCAGTGAAGAACATTGTATTACCACCTGTAGCTGTACCATTTACTGCTTCTTTCTGTACTGCTGGTAATGCTATATAATCAGTTGAAGTATCATAGTTTGGAACTTGATTTGCTGAATTTTTCTCACTAACTGTCATTACTCCAATTCTATAATTGTTAGAACCAGAAGATGTATCAATAGTGTTAACTAGTGTTGCAAAACCAGTCTTAATAGCATTAATTTCATCTGACATTGATCCAGTATAGTCAAGACAGAATGCTACATCCATACCATTTGTACATGGTGCTGCACCAGTATCAGTTTGGAATGTTGTTATAGTAGATGAACATACTTGTGTTTGACCACCATATTGTACTGTTAATCTTACTGAATATGTTGTTGAAGGAGCCAATCCTGTAAATGAATGAGTTACAGTAGTACCTGGGTTATTAACAGTATATGTAGCTGCTACTACACCATTGTTGTCTAGTATATCTATAATATATACAGCTGATGCTCCTATCTGATTTGGGAATGATACATCCACTCCTGTTTGAGTTATATTACTTGTTACTGGTGTTGGGCATGGTATTAAACCAGGCACCACATTTGATTGATTAGCTGTACAAGTATCTGCTCCATCAGTTACACTAAACTCAACAAGAACATTTAAATCACCTTGTGTATTCAAAGTAGATACGTTAAAGTTAAGACCATTAGTATTATTCTGTAAAAGAGAAACACTAAAGGTTTGTGTTAGGTTAGCACCTAAACTATCAGTTACAGTTATCTTACTAAATCCTGCTGAATCATTAAATGAATTAGGTATACTTGAATTTATAAAGCTAAAGTTTATGTTATCTATAATACCGTTAGAGTTAGTACCTGTACTAGTAGTATATGCAAAAGTAATACCATCACATCCACTAGGACAGCAATTTGTTTGAACGTTTGAAAGTGCATTATATAGATCATCTATCACTACCCAAGCATTTTGTAATGACTGTGCCATAGTGCTTGGTGAAGCATTCCAACCTGTTATAGAACCATAAGATGTTGATGTGCTTGCTAAACTTGTTGTAGAAGATGTTATTGCTGTTTGATTTACTGCTGAATTAATAGCAGCTGGTAAACCTACTGCATTCTGTAAAGAACAAAAAGCACTTTCAAGTGCTAATACAACTACTGACACATTTGTCAACGTTCCTACATTACTCACACACGTTGGTACAATCTGAACTTCTGATGAAGTACCTGAACATGGTAATACACATGCTTCTAGAATTGATATTCTATTATCAATACTAGTTAAAGTTGAATTGATTGTATTTATACTAGCTAAGTTAGTACATACTTGATTAGCTATAAGAGTTGCAAATTCATCTAAACGTAATTCAGTTACAGGATTACCACTTGCATCATTATACTGCAAACAAGCAGGTAATACCATCATTGGTAAGGCAGAGCTGCCACCGCCAGGGGTGCTGGGTACTGAAGAATTACTGTTAGCACAAATTTGTGTTACCATAGCCTGTAATACAGGGACTAAGGTTGTAGGAGTTACTCCTGGAATATTTAAACAGGTTAAATCTAGACCTGTTAAACTTGGATTAGCTGTTACACCATCTGTAATAATCTGGCATACTTTATCACCAATCTTTTTTGTTACTTCACTGATTGTATCACCAGTACAAAGATCTATACATGAAATATCTGGGCCTTGCCATATAACGCAATTAGATGAAATATTGTCACATCCATTTGTAGTGCCGCTTGAATTAGTTGGGATCATAAATATTTTTTTTTACTATAATGTACTGCTGACTTATGAACTATACAATTATAATATACAAAATTTTTTAAAACCAAACAAGAAAGTCTGGTTCTAAAAAATCTTGAAAAATATTTATGAGAAGTATCTTACTTAGCTTCTTCTTCTTTAGGTTCTGCTATTTCACCATTATCAAGGTTTACATTAACACGCCCATACTTTTCCTCCAGCTCTTTTACTTTTGTTTCCCATAAACCTTTAGCTGATGCATGCTTTGATAGAAGATTTACTCTAGTAAGTTCATGAGCTCCTAAATCAAATATTGCTTGATTTAAATTACCTTGTGCCTCACGTACTTCTTTAAGTTCTTTAGCAGTCAATTTTTTTGCTTTTGCTTTTCTTGCCATTTTGTTGATTTTAAATTGTTACAAATATATAAATTATTTCCAAGTTATTTCTGTCACAACTTTTGGTGTTTTAGAAAATAACTGTTCTTGTACTATTTCCTTCAAAGATAATAAATAGTTTTCAGATATTTTAGATTTTAAATAGTTAATTACTTCTTTCTTTTCTAGTTCTTTATAGTCATAAGTACTTATTTTATCTTTAGGATCAAAAACTACAGCCAATGCACCTTGTGCAACAGCTGTCCTTTTTTTCTTGTATTTACCTACTGATCCATGTAATTCATATATAATTTGTTCTATAGAATCATCTTGTCTTGTTATCAAGGATACAATTTCCCAGCTATACACAATATCTTTTATAGTGGGTTCAGTAGATTTTTTAACAACTTTCTTGGTTGTTTTTTTAGCCAGTGGTTTTTTTACTAGCTTCTTTTTGGTTTTTTTTACAGCCATTATATATAGAGTTTTCCCAAATATAATAAATTTATTTATTCAGAATAAGTAAATTTAAGAGTTTCTTCTTCATCTAAAGCTAGTTGTTCAACATTTGCAATACATAAAGCCTCTAAAGGATCTGACTCAGGTTTTGCCCACTCTAATACTTTAGCTTCAAACTCTGCTGAATCTTCAAACTCTACAAAGTTATCTACATCTTCTGGTAGTAAACCTATATATTGTACACCAGGTTCTGAATGAGAATATGTACCATCTGTTGCAGTAACGTCAAAGTAAATTTGTTCAATAACATGATTTTTTCCTAACCATGTTTTTTTACCTTTCATTGCTGTTATTTTTACTGATGTTGTTATTGCCATAATTTATTATTTTAAGTTAAAAGTTGATCATAATTAGCTCTCCATACATCCTGATTTATTACTGTGTATTCTACTGTAATAAACCAAGTAGGTTGACTATTAGTGCTAATAGCTGAAGGTAACATTAATTTTACAGGACTATTTAATCCACCTCTATTTTCATTTTGTGGATTAGTAAATCCCCATAAATTGTTATAAGCACAATAATACCATGCACCATCACCATTTACAATAGTATTTCTTGCTACACCTCCTAGAATTGAATATGAACTAGTTGGATTTTGTTGAACAAATTCTGCAGCATATGTATTACTTGACCATCCTGAACCTTTATTAGTTCCAGTTTTATGTACAAATATATCTTTAACTATTAATACTTTGCCAGTACCTGGAGACGGTGTTACATTAACACCATTTGAAGATCCAGAAGCTGTTGGCCAACCACCTTGTTCAATTTTAGTAGTGTATCTATATGTTGCCATTAAGACTTTACCACCTGTTCCAAAGCCTGCTGTAGCTCTTACTAAACCTGTATTTGCATTACCTGATAACCAAGTATCTTTATTAGTAGGTGTATAAGCACCCATCTTAACATATCTAGGTCCAGATCCACCCTCTACAAAAAAGTTTTGTTCTGTTGTATTACCTACGTTTAATTCATTTCTTGCTCTAAATGTTCCATTAACATCAAATGCAGATCCTGGAGTTGTAGTTCTAAATCCTGCTTTTTTATTTACTAAATCTAAATACCAAGTAGGATTAGCTGGATCAGAACCAAAAGTCATAATACCTGCTCCAGTTATTCTTGTTCTTTCAACATTGCCTGTTTTATTTCTTAATGAAGCGTTATCTTGAGTATTAATTGAAAAATCTCCAGTACCTCTGTGCGTAATATCTGATGTAGCATTTGCACCACCATTACCCCTAATTATTCTTAATCCATAATCAGTATAAGTAGTATCACCAACAAAGTCAATATAAGCATAACCATTTCCTGATCTACCATTACCTACCTCAATACTATATTCTGAATCTGAAGATCCTCCTATTCTTAGAGTACTACCATTCCATGTGAATTCAGAACTAGAAGTTATACTTGTAGATCCACTCCAATAAGTTACTCTACCTGATGTACCACTACCAGTAACTGTGCCGCTTCCAGTACCTGCACCTATTAGTTCTCTAACCTCTGCGGCTGTAATACCAGTATTTAAAGAAGGTACTGAGCCATTAGATAGTATAGCTGGAACACCAGTATCTGGTGATGAGTTTGTAATTGTAACTCCACCAGTTGATGAGCTTACACTTATTCCAGTACCAGCAGTAACAGAAGTTACACCTGTGTTTGTAATTGTAAGTGTTCCACCACTTGATGTAGATGTTAATTCAGATTGTATACCTGTACCTTGAGCAAAAGTAACTGTTTCTCCATTAGTTACTGTACTAGTTTCTGTTCCATTTCCTTCTTTAAGAATCCAACTTGACATAGAACCTGAGCCAGTACCAGCACCAATATCACTTCTTACTTGAGCTGCTGTTCTTGTTTTAATTACACCACTGTCACTTACTAAAAATAATGATGCAGCAGAGCCGTAAGCACTTAAAGTATTAAGTGTTGTACCACTACTATTAAATCCTATTCGTTTAGTTCCTCCTGTTGATATTTCTAAATTATCAGAAGCAGAACTATATATACCAGTGTTACTATCTTGAGCTCCAGTTCCACTTCTTTTTCCAAAGTTAATAGCTGGTTTACTTACTGTACCTGGTGTAAGTTGTAAATTAGATGAGTTGCTAACAGATTGACCTTCAAATTCTGCAGTGGTTACTCCACCATCATTTTGTATTTGAAAAGGGTGACTTGCTGTATCATAAAGGAAAGTACCAGAAGCTGATTCAAAAAATCTTCCATTAGTTATAGAAGTTGAACCATTAAATTTTACACTTCTACCTGATGTGCCTGAGCCAGTGATTGTTCCACTGCCTGTTCCTGCACCAATTAATGATCTAACTTCTGCAGCTGTTATACCAATTGTAAGAGTAGGTGTACCTGAACTGTTTAAAATTGCTGGAAGTCCAGTATCAGGAGAACTATTAGTTATAGTTATGGTTCCTGAAGTTGTAATTGGAGAACCAGATACAGATATTCCTGTACCAGCAGAAACAGCCACACTTGTTACTGTACCACCACCTATTCCAGACACAGCATCATCTACATACTTTTTGTTAGCTGCATCAGTACTAGCACTTACTGTATCTACACCTTGTATTCTACCTGTACCACTAAACGAAATACTATCTACTAAAGTAATACCACTACCTTGTACGTCTAAATCTCCAGTAATAGTTACACTTTCTTCAAACGTTGCGTTTTGTGAAGAGTCTAGCGTTAAAGCTTGAGCACCACCACTATCTAATCTTAATTGACCTTGTGAATCAATAAATATTTGTTTGCCACTTCCACTATTTATAGTCAAATGTCCGTTAGAATCATTTTTTATTGTATGGCTTCCTGCAATAGTTATATCTCCTCCATCAACAAATAGATCTCCTCCAACTGTAATACCTTCATCAGTACCAATACTTGAATTATTTAAATCTTCTAGCTGAGCACCCGTTAAAGAATATCCTGTTTTAGTGTTTTCTACTACTGGCGTTTCAGCTGTATGATCACCATAATTAGGTATAGTTCCAGGAGATGTTACAATAACATACAAATTACTACTTACTGTATGATATACTTGTAAATATTTTGGTCCATAAGTAGCGTCTGATGTTTGTTGTAATACTCTAACCCCTGTTATTCTGTTTTGATGACCTCCACAGTTTATTACAGTAAAGTTACTATCAGCATAACTACGCATCCACTCTATTCTAATATAAGCGTGATCACCTGATTCACCATCTGTTACGTAAATCTCACCAGCTTTTCTAGCAGCTGACGCTTGGGCAACTGTTACCCAGCCAGCTCCTACAGTTGCGTTAGCACTATCAACAATATGAGCCAACTCACTTCCATCTGCATTAAGTGTTACAGACCCAGAAGTTCCACCACCTGTTAAATAAGTACCTGCAACTACAGCTGTAATATCACCTTGTGGTATTGTTGGGAAAGTAGTAAGATTACCTGCTCCATTAATATACTGTGAAGAACTACCTGCCATTGTGATAGCAAGAGTACCTGACGTAGTTACTGCTGAACCAACATTAAACGCATTTCCTGCATGAGATATTCCTACACTAGTAACTGTACCTCCAGATCCTGGATGAGCATCTACATAAGCTTTATTAGCAGCATCCGTACTTGCTGACACAGTATCAACACCTTGTATACGTCCTGTACCACTTAGTGTTATGTCACCACCACTAACTGTTAAATCACTTGCTATAGTTGCATCACCAGCTTCATTAACTCTAAATAAGAAACTATTACCTCCGTTTTGTACTTCAAACTTAGAACCACTTGTATTATTATCAGAATCTACTTTTATAATTAAATCTGTAGTAGATTGTAACTTACCTGCAAATGTAGAATTCCCATCTGCATCATTTATTGTTGTTGTATTTCTTCCTGCCCATCCACTTGCCCAATTGTCAGGTGAAGAGTTTATCTGTAATCCTTGTTCTGCATTTATATAAACATATTCATTTGTTTGTCCTGTAGCTTGGCCATTAGACTCACCTGCATTAAGTACAAGTTGTTGGCCACCATATGTTCTTATTTTATCAGCTCTTATTGAGTCTGCATTAGTAGCATCAATTCTACTTGAAAATGTTTTTACACCAGCAATAGTTTGGTTTCCTGAAGTTCTTACTACAGTACTATCAACTGTTAATGTACCAGATGTGGTAATAGTTCCTCCGCTTAATCCATCACCTGTAGCTACAGATGTAACAGAGCCACTACCAGTTCCTGCTCCTATATCACTTCTAAGCTGAGCTCCAGTTCTATACTTTACTACACCACTATCACTAACTAAAAACTTATCTGTATCAGAACTAGCATTAGCTATACTACTAATAGTTGTAGATCCTGTTATAGAAACACCTGATGTTGTTGTTTCAAATTTTTTGACATTGTTCTCATATAGCTCAATTGATCCATTTGCAACAAAATTAGCATATGTTTCATTGCCCATAAATGCAGTACCAAAATAGATACTATTTGCTGACTTTATTTCTAAACCATTTGTAGATGTATCAGCAATATAACTTTTATCTGTTAGGTTATTATGATAGATAGATAAATCAGTACCAGTACCAAACTTTGCTTGTATGTTATCTGGAAAAGCTATTCCACTACCAGAAGATGACATAGTACCACCACTAAGCTGTAGATATCTTCCATCTAAATCTACAGTAACTGCACTAAGACCATTTCTGTTTAGTGTTAATACCCCGTTACCTGTACCAAAGGAAGCACTTGAGACATAATTATTAGTATTAATCATGTCTTGAAGCTCTGTCATTTCTAATTGTTGATTAATATTATTTACATCATCTTCATTATTAATCATCATATAAATAGAACTAGTATCTGCACCAGATGGATTACCTGTATAACTAGGCAGACTTTGTATATCTACCCCAAGAGTAGCTGTACCACCTGAATAACTAAGAGTTAGACCATCTTTATTTCCTCCACCATTTATGTTGACATTACCTGCACCTATTGCAGATGCAGTTGCAGTAGTAATACTTATTGTTCCTGATCCTGTAATTGTTCCACCTTGTATTGGTGAAGTTGTTGCAATAGAAGTTACACTACCTGAACCGGCTCCTATATCTGACTTAACTTGTGCTTTTGTTCTATATTTAAGAGCTGAACCATCCCATACAACAATACCGGTATATGTAGCATTATCATTAGATATAGAGGATACTGAGAGTGTACCTGTAACTTCAGAATTATTTAAGAATTTTATTGCCATACCGGTATATTTTTTATCAAAAGTACAAAATATAAATGTATTTTGAAAGGATAGCTGTTGTAACTATCCTTTCTAATACTTTATATTATCTTACCTTACTAACTAAAACTCTTAATGAATTTGCCGTTTGTGTTTGGGCAGTAGAAAGAGTTAAGCTATATGGAGATGATGTGTCTCTAATTACATCTACATATACAGTAGCACCACTTGATACTTCATATACTTGTACTATAACATCTGCAGTACCTAGGCCATGAGCAACTGACCAGCTTGTTGAGTTACTTGCTGGGTATGTTCCTGCAAAACCTTGTGCATCTAAGTGTGCTTTCAATGTAGCTGGAGTTACCATTAAGTAATCCCCTGTAATACCAGCATCAACTTCTGCTTGAGTTGCTGTCTCAGCTACACCACGTGCCCCTGTTGATGCATCAGGTAATGTTCTTGTAGAGTGTGATTGAATAACACCATCAGTCATATTTAACTGATCAATTACAACAACACCTGAAGTATTAATATCTGAGTCAGTACCAATTATGTAATTAGGGGTATTTGCCAACATAGCATTTGATATACCACCTGATTTAATTGTGATAAATCCATTTGCTGTTGCTGAGAAAGAAGCACTGCTGAATCCAGCAACACCTTTTTCAGTTGCCCCATCTGTTGCACCTGTACCTGCAATGTTTTGATCTTGGATAACAATACTATAAGCTGTTGCAGCAGGATTAGAACTTGCACTAATATCTGCATTAGCATAAATCATATCTCCTACCTCAACTGCAACACTACTACCATTAAAAGCTATAGTGCCATCTGTAGTAACAACAAAGAAGTCACCCGTAGTAAGTGCAGTGTTACTTGAACCAGCTATTGCAGGAGAGTTTGTACTTGCATTATATCCACCTTGAAATACACCTACTCCAGCTACAAGTGATTGAACTTGCCCTAAGTTAACAGCATCTGTACTAGCTGTACCATTTGAAACATTAACAAGTTTATTTGAGGACAAAGATAAAGCACTAGTTGGTGCTCCTAATGAAGTTAGTGGAATATCAACTAAAGATGCTTTTCTTACTGCACCACTTGCACTATCATCTGCAAGTATAATTTCATCATCTGGTTCTGCTTGACCAGTCATACCAGTTGCATCATTAATAATACCAGTAGCTGAATAATCAACTGCAATTGTTGGATTGACTGAGACAGATCCTGCAGAAATTTTTATACCAGCTCCAGCGGATACACTTGTTACTGTACCTACTGTTAAGGTTCCTAAACTACCATTACCTAATACAACTTGTGAAGCTGTTCCAGCACCTGTTACTGCAATTGTTCCAGAACTTGTTACTGGTGAACTAGAAACACTAAATGCTGAAGGCATAGATAATCCTACACTTGTTACTGTTCCTGAAGTATTTGTAAATGGTAAATTAGATATTAAGAATTTTTTTGTTGTGTTATCTGTTGAATCTACACCAGCTATAAAATCTGCTGATACAGGAGTAACTGCAGATAACTCATGAAGATCTAATTTATAGGTTAATGTATTTGGAGATCCACTAACTGCAGAAGCATCTAATCCTGCTTCACCTACAAAGTTTACTGTCTCACCATCACCAACATCAACAGCTGTTCCGCCATCTCCTCTTAGTTTCCAGTCTGTATATGCTCCAGCAGGAGTTGCCCACTGATTATCACCTCTAAGGAAGGTGGTAGCACCTGGTGTACCACTTGCAGAAAGATCTGCTGTAATTGTACCCGTAGTAGTAATAGTACCTCCTGATACATCTACAAATGTACCATTAGAAGTAGCTACAGATGTAACTGTACCATCTGCTCCAAATCCAGGCATTGCTGAGATAAGAGCTTTTTTAATTGTATTATCAGTTGCATCAGAGAACCATAGTGTGTCAGCACCAGCTGGAGTAGCTGCACCTGCTGCTAAAATTGCGTTGTCTGTACCAGCATAATCAATGTTTACTGTTGGAGTAACTGATGCTGATCCAGATACTGTAATACCTGTTCCGCCTGATACAGAAGTAACTGTACCAGTATTAGATGTTGCAGTAGTACTTATTGTTAATTTAGCACTATTAGTTCTTGCAACGCTAATTAAACCACTTCCTGCAATTTCTACATCATCATTACTACCATCAGATCCACTTAATCTTATTTTAGTAGTAGAACCTGGGACAGCTAAATCATATGTAGTGTCTCCATCACTTCCTGTTTGAATGCTCACCCAGTTTCCGTTTTCACGTACTCTCAGTTTGTTAAGGCCAGTATCATAATAAAGCTGACCATCTCCATAGACTGTAGGGGCACTCCCTAAGTTTTGGATTCTAGCCAATTCCAGCTGATTCCCAACTAAGGTAATATTGTTTAAAAATTTAATACTTGCCATAACTTTGTTTTTTAATTTCTATATATAATTTTAATTTAAATATGCACATCCATTAAATGCAGAACCAAATGTTAATACTAAAACATTAGAGTTAGTATATGCTACATTTCCCACTACAACTGTATTTCCACTATCAACTACTGTGACTGATGGAAATCTTCCTAGATTATGCGTAATAGTCCACTGTGCTAATGGAAGGTCTTGACAGAATACAAATGTTCCTGCATCTGCTATAATTTGCTCCAGATCTAAAACAGTGCAAACATTAGTTGGTATTTCTGGGCAAGATTGACTTGCTTTAACATTTACCTTAGCTAATGGTTCTACAAAAGTTCCAGATACGCCTGACGCAACTACAACTTTTGATGAAGCTGCATTTTGCCAATCACATAATTTCTTGTTTACTATAGCGTCTTCAAAATCTGTATAGCAACATGTGTCTATACCAAATCTAACTGTCTTAAAATTTGCATATGCTTGATTTGCAAAATTTTGTTCAGTCTTAATCCTCTTCAATAAAGAAAGCTCCTTCTGCTTTGCAGAGTTACTTGATGCTACTATTGTTGATGATGCCATAATTATTTGTTTCTTAAATCTTGTATCTGCTGTCTAGCTAACTCAAGTCCTAGGTCTCTGGATGTATCTAACTTTGCATCTGCTTTTGCTTTACATTGTTTACAAACCACAACCCCATTTCCTAAACTAGCTTTTTGGCATCCACAAGTAAATACTTTACCACAGTGTGCACAATTTGCCATTTCTTTTGGTTTACATTAAATATTTAGAACTTGAACCACAGTTACCTGAAGGACAAGCTATTTTTTCTAATCTATTTTTTGCATAATTATAGAGTTGCATTCCCTGTGCAGCTGCTTGGCAGTATTCTACATTTGATACTGCTGCATCTATCATAGTTCTTATATAATACATCTCTGCTAATATTGCTTGTTTATCTGAATCTGGTTGACATGCCTGTACATCTAAGTCACATAATACTTCATAGTATTTTGTAAGTAACTTAGTTACTCTTAAATGATTATATTCTACATAAACTTTAGAGTTAGGAGATACACTATATTTTACAATGTATATTCCATCAGGTATATGTTCAGTCTTTGTACCACAGTCTTCTTTCTGTAATGCAAGTGTACATGCCGTAAGACACATATCAAATTCTTTGTCAACTTTGATTAAAACAGGTACACTGTACCCAGGCAATGTTATTAATAATTCCTCACAATCTACTGCTAGCTCTTTAGAGTATTGACTAGTATCTTTTATGCATAGTAGATCACAATTAGATACCGTTGGAATCTCTAAACTTAATATATGTTTGTTTGCCATTTCTTATAACTTTAGTACACTATATAGATAATATACAAAAAAATCAAGAATATATAAAATAAAAAGAGCAGGAGTTTTTGGCTCCTGCTCTAATTAAGTTTAAGAAAAACAATATCTTACCAATAAGTATTACTTGTTTGGAAAGGTACTTTGTTTCCATTATCACCAGCCCATGCAGATAAACCTTCAAATAAGTCATCTAATTGACCTTGTGCTGCAGCGTCAGAACATTTTACATAAATTTTGTAAACGTACTGATCATTATCAAACACACCAGATGGGTTGTTAAATCTAGGCACAGAATGCTTGACATAATATGCTCTATAAGTAGCACTTCTGTCTACAGCAGCTAACAATTCATCAGACATTTCAATTTCTCTGATTCTTGCACTACTAGCATTACCTTGATTGTAAGGGCTTTGTCTGTATCTCTCTGACAAAATTAGATCTCTGATTACTTGCTCACCTTGAGTTTGTTGCATTGATCCTGGAGAAGCTGAAGCAACACCACAGTCATTACATGGGTTACCAGTTTCATCTAATTGAGAAACAATAATCTCAACAGGTTCAGCATTATAGTGATCTCTAGTATCAAAAGAACAGTTGCCAAATACAGTGTCTACATATGCACCAACAAAGTGTACTTTAGCAGAAACTTTTATTGCACCGTGAGGATCAGTAGAAGCTACATAAGTACCATCTTTACCTTCTGCAATAGTGTAGATTTCTTGTACAACTTCACCAGCTGAATCAGTTTTAGATACAACTAATCCACCATCTTTAACAGAGTCAACAATAAATGTAGCATCTGCTCCACCACCTGAGATAGTTATTACATCAGCAGCTGCGTAGCCTGATCCTACATCTGCAATAGAGAATGTAGCAACAGCACCACCAGCAACGGTGTCAATGTTAACTTTTGCACCTGATCCAGATCCACCTGTAGTTGCTACACCTGAAGCAACAGAATAACCTGATCCACCCGCAGAAAGCGTAGCACCAGATATACCTGCAAGCTTTTGTTCAGCAACAAAAGGTTTGATTAGAGGATCAGCTAAAGCCATATCAGCCATATTAGCTAATACTAAAGCAACGTCAATATACTCTTGACCATCTATACAACATACATTTGCTGAGTCAGCAATTGCATAAGCATTGTGATTTAAAAATCTTAATGCTGGAGATCCTTTAACGTCAATTCTCATAAATTGAGTTTTACCACAAGGAGCACAATCAGAAGCTAATGATAAGCTAGCTGATGCGTTTGATGCAGTAAGACAGTTAGTTCTCCATAATTCAGTAATGTACTTAGGATTAATTCCTTTTGACTTTACTGATTCTTTGTAACCACCATGTCCTGGATTGTTTCCAATAGTATCTTTAGAATAGAAAGATCCTTGAACCAAATAAGCAAGTTCACCTGAAGATACAGCTGGTACACCAGCTCCACCAGGTAATGCTACGGATTCCCAATCTGCTCCATCTACTAAAGCTAACTGACCGGCAGTCAAAGCACTTGTTGCAGTATTAGCCGTTAATAACGTGCTATCTGCAATAAACGTCTTGATAAACGAATGATTAAAATAAGCCATAATTTCTAGTTTTTAATAAATAAATAAATAAATAAATGATAAGGGTTTTAAACCTTATATATATAATATACAAATTTCTTTATATATCACATAATTTTTTTAATTGTTTCTTTCTGCTGCTTGCATGCCTCTTTGCTGTTGATATACATTCTCTATATCTCCTGCAATTAGTGCAGCTGTGTCATCAAGGATAACTTCAACTAAGTCATCTTTAAATTCACAATTTACATTAGCTGTACTTACTAAACCAGTATATGGATTTACACAATCCACTACCTCAATAAGTACAGGTTTTCTATAATAAGTTAATATAGGGTTAACAATATCAAAGCTGCTATCCCTATATATTCTTATTCTATTATCTATCATAGTACAGAATGTTTCTCCCCATTCAAAACTTGGATTCTTTAATGGATCTCTTAATAAAAGAGGAACATTAGCTTCTTCAGCTAAATATACTGTCATAGATCTTGGTGTACAACAATCATCTTTTGCTTGTGTTGTAACCCTTTTGTACTCTAAATATGTATCAACTGGAAAATTAGTTGCTTCAAAGTATGTGTCAGTAACATTACCATTAAGAGATAACTCTATTAGTAATGGTTGTAAATCATCTATTCTTTTCTTAGATAACTCATCACCTTCCTTATACATATTACCACCGTGTAGGTTTCTTCTACACCACTCTATCTGAGCTTTATTAAAAGCTTCTATAAACTGCCAGCATTCAATGTTATCATAATCATTACTATCTAGCTTATTTAATCTTTGTTTAAGCTTTATAAAGAGTGTACTATTTTCCATTATTTAATATTTTATGAGTTCCAATATGGTTCAACTTTGTCTAATAATGACAACAATGTTTCTTCATTTTCTGGATCTCTAAGGAAATCTAAGCATTCATTAGGTCTTTTACCCATTCTTACTCCACTATCAATTGGCTCCATCCAACCGCCAGATTTAGTAACAACAAATCTATAATAAAGACCATCTTTAATTAATGCTCTGATTTTCAACTCTTCCATATCCAATCCTGCAACTTCCAGGAATTGTGATGCAGCTCTCTTCTTATTACCCTCAGAACCATTTCCATTTACATAGTCATCCATGTTTTCAAATAATACATCATTAGGTGTATTCTTTGTATATTGTACACTATCAACATCACATACTTTTGCAACATAAAGTAACTTAGTAGTGTTACTATCATATAACTCAGTTAACTTAGAGATAGCTCTGTTTCTGAGTTTAGTGTACTCTGTTCTAGTAGTTAAAGTTTCTTCAACTGTATCTAGATAAAACTTTGGTTCTTTCTGTGCAGATTTTGCATCCTTTAGTGATTTTGCAACTATAGAAAACCCACCTGCTTTGATTGCATAAAGTTTAATTTTATCATATGGATCAACTTCTGGATCTAAAAATACAGGGTCATTACCACATCTAATTTCAATCTTATCCCAGAACTTAGAGTTGTCTGGCTTCATTACTGTAAGTTTATTCCAAAACTCTTTATCTTTTGGATCTACTACATTTGCAGCAAGTGAAGCTTCTAAATCAGCAACTACAGCTCTGATCTCAGCAATCTTTTCTTTCTTTTCTTTTGGAGGTAAAGATTTTACTTCTGGGGCAAATTCATTTAACCCTGTAACATATCTCTTTACTCCATTCAATTCCAAACAAGCTAAACTTTCTTGATGCCATACGCCATCATGAAGAGATAAGCCATATTGTTCTAACCCCATATTCTCCTTGCTAGGATTAAAATAAGGTCTAATAGCTATTGTGCTACTTTTCTTTTTATGTTGATATTTCTCAACAATAGTGTAATCTTCCATAATATTGGTTTT
>CEQX01157379.1_pt1 | contig 16848 bp, 18 predicted proteins | sample 356261 | NCBI WGS metagenome assembly CEQX01 (sample SAMEA2621076, study PRJEB7988) | marine metagenome | isolation source: saline water (ENVO:00002010), including | reverse complement strand
GAGGCGGCTGAGGCAGAGGCGACGGAGGAGGCGGCGGCAGGGGTGGGGTTGACGGGTGGGGGTGAGGGTGAGGGTGAGGGTGAGGGTACAGCAAATGCACAAAAAATTTTAAATGCGATGATAATGAATAATATATGTAATTTAAAAGGTGCTACATCTCAATATGATAAAACCCAAGTTAATGCGATAAATGATAAAACAGTAATAGATGCATATAATAATATTAGTGGAAAAATAAAACCCGAAAAACAAAAAAAAACAAAAAAGAAAAAGAAAAAAAAATAAATGAAAAATTCTAACATAAATATTTATATTAAAAATTATATTGTAATATAGTTACAATACAATTTTTAATATGTTATATATATAATTATGACAATATATATTGATAATTACAAAATAGATTCTATTATTATAAATCTTTATAATAAATTATCATATTTAGAAAACATGGAACAAGATCTAAATAATATGTATTATTCAAACAATACTAGTATTGTAAATGATACTATTAGTAATAATATATCTAATAATATTGATTTTATTGATAGTATTGGTTCTATTATAGGTATTTTTATTGAAAAAATAAGAACAAATAATAGTAAAATAGATTTTAAGTCATCGTTATTTAAATCGTTATGTGATTTATTTAAAAAACAACGTAATGATATGGTTAATATTGTAAAAAAAATATATACTAATTCAGAGATAAAGAAAAAATTAGAGAGAGAACTAGAATATTTGAAACACACAAAAATATTACTTGAAAAAAAGAAAAGACTAAATGAATCTTTAGGTTGTGATATTAGTATAATTAAAAAAATATTATCAAATTGTAATACTTTAATTACAAATAAAGAAAAAGATCTAAAATCAAATTATTATGAAAAACATACAATATGGAATCCTACATATTTAATGATAAATAAATATATAGAAGATGCTGATAATATATATAAAAGTTTAAGTAAAAAATATAATAGTAATAATGAAGAGTATAATAGTATGATAAACAATGAATGGATTAATTCTATAATATATCAAAACAATGAATATAAAAGACGTATGTTAGTAGAATTAGCATCTGAAAATATAATATGTTTAGTAAAAAAAAATCAGAATATAGATTATGTAAAAAGAACATAAGTTTTGTATAAATATAATCATTTCCTGCAATTATTATTGCCAAATATAAATTTAATCAAATCCCAGTCTTTAAAATGATCTTTTCTTTGTTTTATATAATATTTGTATACACCCGTTAATAATATAATAAAAGTAATAGCATATATAAATGGTAAAGCTTTTAATACTAAAATTAAATTATTGTCATAGTTAATATTTTTTTGTTTTAATACATATTCAATTTGATCAGTTGATTTAAATATATCTCTAATATCAAATTCACTATATGAACCATATAGTGTTTTTAACATAATTTGAATAAATACTAATAAAACCGATAGTAATAAAAATATAGCTAAATATTTACCTTCAGATTTTGTAGACATAATAAATACAATGTAAATAATAAAACTATATAACAAAGAATCTTTTAAATAAGATAATTTATCTAAAATGCTGTTATTATTGTTATTTTTGTTGTTGTTATTGTTGTTATTGTTGTTATTATTGTTGTTATTGTTATTATTATTGTTATTATTTTTGTTATTATTTTCAAATTTTTCAACGATAATAGAATCAATAGTATACCAATTTAATATAAATGTAAATATATAAATAGATAAAAATATCAAAACATGTTTGAACATTATATTATCATTAATATATCTTTGTAAGCCACAATTGAGAACATCACCACACGAACCACTTAATAAAACAAAATACAAAAAGAACAATCCTAAAGATACAGTATTTAAAAATTCAATCATAATTATATATATATGAAAATAGTAAAAATAAAAATATAAATATAAAAATTGAAAATTTTAATAATTTTTATATAAAAATATAATAATTATTAGAATAATGTCATATACATTAGTCATAGTAGAATCACCAGCAAAATGTAAAAAAATAGAGAAAATATTGGGAAGTAATTATAAAGTTATGGGGAGTTACGGGCATATACGACAATTAAATAATTTAAATCAAATAAATAATGATTATGAATGTAATTATGATATAATTGATTCAAAAAAAAAAGTAATAAATGATATAAAAAAAGCAATAAAAAATTCAAAAGAAGTGATATTAGCAACAGATGATGATAGAGAAGGAGAAGCAATTGCCTGGCATATAGCAGATGTGTTTAATTTAAATATAAACACAACAAAAAGAATAATTTTTCATGAAATAACAGAAAAAGCGATAAAAGAGGCGATTGAAAATCCAAAAATAATAAATATGAATCTAGTGAATGCGCAAAAATGCAGACAAATATTAGATTTATTAGTAGGATTTAAAATAACCCCGCTTCTTTGGAAAAATATAACAAGTAATAAAAATAATTCATTAAGTGCTGGTAGATGTCAAACACCAGCATTAAGATTAATATATGATAATTATAAAGAAATAGAAAATAATCCAGGAAAATTGTGTTATAATATATCAGGATATTTTACATCAAATTGTATAAGATTTGAATTAAATAAAGATTTGTACAAAAAAGAAGAAGTATTAGATTTTTTAGAAAAATCAAAAATTCATAAACATATATTAAAAAAAGATGAAATAAAAGAAGTAATAAAAACTCCTCCACAACCATATACAACATCATTATTACAACAATCAGCAAATAATAAATATAATTTTTCTCCAAAAGAAACGATGAGTTTAGCTCAAAAATTGTATGAATTAGGATATATAACTTATATGAGAACAGACAGTATGTTTTATAGTGAAGAATTTATAGAAAGCACTATAATTTATATAGAGAAAACATATAATAAAAAATATGTACAAAAAAATGTAGAAAAATATAAACAAAAAGAAAAAGAAAAAGAAAAAGAAAAAGAAGCTAATAAAATAAAAAATAAAAAAACAAAAGATAAAAATAAAAACCCAGATACAAGCCAAGAAGCACATGAAGCGATTAGACCAACAAATATAAATGTTAAAGAATTAGAAGAAAATGAAAATATAAATAAAAAACATATAAAATTGTACAAATTAATTTGGACAAATAGTTTACAAAGTTTAATGGCGGACGCAGTATTTAATCGTATGAATATAACAATAAATGCTCCATTAAATTATTATTATAAATATAGTGCAGAAATAATAAAATTTATAGGTTATTTAATAGTAGAAGATTATGAGAAAAGTAAAGAATATGTAACAAATAAAGCAAATTATAGTTATTTTGAATCATATATAGATAACAAAGAAATAAATTATAAAAAAATAATATGTGAAGAAACATTAAAAGAATTGGTGTCACATATAAATGAATGTAAATTAGTAAAATTATTAGAACAAAGAGGAATTGGTCGTCCTTCTACATTTTCAACATTAATTGACAAAATTCAAGAGAGAAAATATGTAAATAAAGAAAATGTACAAGGTATAAAAAAAGAAATAGAAATTTATACATTAATAAAAGATGATATAAACATAAAGAAGGAAGATAAACAATTCAAAAATGAAAAAAACAAGTTAGTTATAACACAAATTGGAATATTTGTTATTGAATTTTTGATAAAATATTTTGATACATTATTTGATTATAATTATACAAATAATATGGAGAAAAAATTAGATGAAATAGCTAATAATAATGAAGTTTACAAAAATTTATGTAATGAATGTAATATATTTATAGAAGAATTAATAAAAAATAATGAATTAACTAATAAAAATAGTACAAATAGTAAAAAAACAACAAATATACAAATTGATGATAAACATACATATTGTATTGGTAAAAATGGCCCAGTTATTAAATATACAAAAGAAGATGATTCGTTAGGATTTTATAGTGTAAAATCGGATATTAATATAGATAAATTAAAAAATAATGATTACAAATTAGAAGAATTAATAGAAACTAATGACAAATTATTAGGTATGTACAAAAATAAAGAGGTATATTTGAAAAATGGAAAATTTGGATATTATATAGAAAATGGTGATATAAAAAAATCATTAAATTATGTGAAAATTAATATACCACATAAAAATATAACATTAGAAGATGCAATTCAAATATTAGATGAATCAAGTAATAGTACAAATAAATTAATTCGTAAAATAAATGATGATTTAAGTATACGAACAGGCAAATATGGTGATTATATATTTTACAAAACAGATAAAATGAAGAAACCTCAATTTTTGAAATTAAATAATTTTGAAAACGATTATAAAACATGTGATATCAAATTATTAAAAAATTATATAATAGAAAATCATAAAATAGTAGTAAAATAATTTTATTATTAGATATGTGTACAAATAAGAGCGAGCAGAGGGAGCAAATGTATTGTACAAACTTTTAATAATATATTCATAAAATTTTTTATAAAGATTTTTATTAAAAATTATATTTTAAAATAAATATAGTAATAATAATTTTATAATTTTTTTATAAATTTATTATTAAATATGTGTACAAATAAGAGCAATCAGTGGTTGACATAGTATTATACAATTATTAATTAATAAAAGGTTTTCTAACGTCATATTTTTTTATTTGATTAGATATTTGATTTATCTCTAATGTAAAAGTAATGTTATAATTATTAAAATCAACAGGAATATCATTTTCATATTTAAATTCAAATTTAAGTTTTTCTAAAGCTGTTATAGGTGGTTGAAAAAAACTTATATTTGAATAATTTGATTCAAAATTGTGAAAATTTTGATTATATTCATTTTTAATAATAGGTATTTTAACAAAAACAGAATTTACTAAACCAACATTAGAATTATTGTTGGTATTATTAATATAAGGTAATATAGAATCGGCTTTGTTGTATTTATCAATTGACATAACAATATTTCTGTTATTATCAATATCAACAAAATTATCAGAACTAACTCCATTTTTTATATTAACAATTCTAGGATTTCTATAATCAAATATATTGTCAACCTTTTCATATTTATTGAACCCTAAAATATAACCCAAACCCCATTTAGAATGCTGATCATATACATATTTAGAATGTGAATTACAATTTATATATGATATATCATGAAAGGATAAACTGCAATCAGTATCAGATGATAAATTAAATTTATTAGTAGTATTATTATAACTTACATCAAAACTATTTATTTCGGCTTTTATAATATTTTTAATTTCAGTTTCTAATTTATCAATAGTATAATATCCATCAGGTATTTGAATAATTTTAGTTTTATTTAATATTAATTTATTATTTTGTAATTCTTCAGATATATTGTACAAATTAGAAGGAAATTGAATATTTAAAAGTCTAATTGATTCAACATTTTTATAAGCTTGAGGCATATTTATTTCAAAGGAATTAGCATTTGGATATTTTTGAATATTTCTATCATCTGAATTTATATAAAGAATTTTAGAATCTAAAATAAAGTTTTGATTTCTTGAAATTAGATTATTATGTGACATATTTATAAAATAATATAATAAAATATATTATATTATTAAATTAAATATGCCAGATAGTGATAAAGGGAATCAACATAGACCTAGCACAGTAAATAATACAGGATTATTTGCTTTAGGGTTAACTGATAATATACACTTAAATATATTAGTTATATTTTCAATAGGATTGTTTGGTTTAATAGTAAAATTATTTTTTGCTCCAAGTAAAGACATGTATGGAAATATAGGACCAGCTAATACAAATATTGGTGGATATACATTATTATTTATATCATTTATAATAATTTTTTGTTCATTTTTTGGTGTAGAAAATACTATAGGAAATTTAAGTTATATTAACAAAAAGGTAACAGAAAATTCAGGTAATACTAATTTCTTTAATCTGTTGAAAGTATTATCAGAAAAAAGAGAATTTGCAGCATTGTTAATTCCAATTATAATAGTATGTATATTAATAATATATATAATATTTATAAATTTCAAATATTTTGAAAAAATTAATAAAATAGGCGCAACACCACCATTATATAACACATATGAATATATATCTACGATATTATTTATAACAACAACAATTGTTATCTACAAATATGCATGGCAATATATATTTAGAGAAAATAGAAAAGTAGATATGATAAAATGGGTTGCAATTTTATTATCAAGCTTTAATTTATTTATACTTTTGATATTACATATAATATTAGAGTTTTACACACTAGGTTCAAATGAATATATAACACAAAATACATAAAAAATGATATTTTTTATAATACTGTTTTTTTTGGAAATATAAATTTAAAAGTTATACCGTAACTACTATTAGATTCCCAAACACCAGAAATTTTTAAAACGATATTGTCTAATATATTAGAATAAGTATCTATAAAATTATTGATAAATATATTTTCATAAGAATTATCACAATAATTATCACAAGAATTATAACAAGAATTATCACATGTATTAACATAAGAACTATCAATATTCTTACTATTATTATTATTATTATTATTATTATTATTATTATTCTTATTATTCTTATTATTAGAATATACAGAATAATTTTCAATTTGATTATATTTAATACAATTGGTATTTAATAAATCATTGAGTTTATATGTAGGTTTTTTATTAATATTAATAAATTTATCTAATAATGTTTTTTCAAGCGATTTTATTTTGCTGATAAGTATATTATTGTCTTTATAATTAATATCAATATTATTATTTTTAAAATTGATAGAACTATTTTTAAAATGAAAATCAATAAAAATTCCATTTAATGAAAATATTTTATTAGAATATATAATTTTGTAATATTTACTATTAGGAATAATACTATTGTTAATTGGATCAGAAATAATGACATAATTAGTATCAATATTATTAATATTTTCAGTTAACATAAATTTAAATATTTATATATATAGATATAAATATTTAAACATTTTTTTAATAATAATTATATACTTATAGATGTTTACAAAAAAATTATATAACACAAATAATAATATAAAAGAAAATATAAAAAAATATGATATAGAAAAAACAAAAAAAAACAATGATCAATTTATGTTTAATAATATATTGATATATGGTCCAAAAGGAAAAGGAAAATATACATTAGCATTAGATATAATTAAACAATATAGTGAATCAAATTTGAATTATCAAAAAAAGATGACAAATATATGTAATAAAAATGATTATAATATAAAAATAAGCGATATACATTATGAAATAGATATAGATTTATTAGGTTGTAATTCAAAAAATTTGTTTAATATATTATATAATAATATAATAGATAATATTTTATTGAAAAAAAAAAAAGAAGGGATAATATTATTAAAAAATTTTCATAATATAGATAGTGAATTATTAGATATATTTTATAGTTATTTACAAAAAATAATGTTTTCAAAATTAAAATTAAAATTTATAATTTTAACAGAACATATAAGTTTTATTTCTAATGATATTCTAAATATATTTAAAACAATATATATAGAAAAAATATCAAAGTCAACATATAAAAAAATATATAAAGTAAAAGATATTGATAACATAAATAATTTGAATTATTTAAAATACAATATAAATTGTAAAATATTATTAGAACCTTATAAAAATATATGTAATAAAATTATTGCTACTATAACTTCGGGAAATATTGATTTAAATAAAATAAGAACTTACATATATGATTTATTAATATATAATACAAACATATATGATGCATATTATTACATATTAGAATCATTAATAAAAAAAAATTTATTAAATAAAACTAATATTAATTCAAATGATTTATATAATAACACTGTTATATTTTTTATGTATTATAATAATAATTATAGACCTATTTTTCATCTTGAAAATTATATTTATTATTTAGTTAAAGTTATTCATAATATATGATAAATTTTTCATGATTCAGCTTGTGTTGTCTTCCTTACTTTTTTTACTACTTTCTTTTTTGGAACTACTTCTTCAACTGGTGATGATTCTACTTCTACTACCTTTTCTTTTACATTATCAGTGGTTGATTCATCGTCACTACTATCATTTACTAGATTTGTTGATTCCTCAACATTATCTTCTGTTTTTTCTTCAGCGGATGCCTTTAGTGTTTTTAGTTCATCAGTGTTTAGAACAATATGACACTTACCAGAAAGAGAAGGTCGGGGTTTTACAACACACTGAAATAGTTTGAATGTTACACCAAACTTACCATTTGCACACCAAATACCACCACACTGAATAATTGTTGCAATGTTTGAACCTTTTGTAATTAGATCTGCAATTTTAATATCGTTATCATTTGGATATACTAAATCACTTGTTTCATTGTAAATTTCTACATTTTTAAATTCACCCTCCCAATATGGAATCTTTACTTTTAGTGTAGGCGAACGACTGTAATCAAATTCACCTGTTTCTTTATCTTTTGGATATTTTAGAATTGGTGTCCACAGTGCATCTACTACATCTGCTGACATTTTTGGTTTATTAAACCACTCTTTACAATTTACAATTGCATCCGCCTTAACTTTATTTTCAAAAGTTTGCATATTTTTTAGAAAACTTGTTGTATTTTCATTTGCATATTCATCTTTTGGAAATTGAAGAGCTAGATCATATGTATTTGCTTTCGATTTTTCATCTGTATATACATTTACACCCCAAGTAAGCATTAGTGGTGTGCTAATGTAAGTCGCTTTCATTGTGCTTTTATTAAGAATAGAAATTGATTTTCCACCACTATTGTTTGTTTTTACACTTGAATAGGTAAGATCAGTTTCAGGATTGAATTCAACACCGTTTAGAATAGCAGCAGACATTATTATTTTAGATATAATTATTATATATGATATATATTTAAATCAATTTTTTTTATATTTTATTTTTTTTTATTTTTTTATTATCATAAATGGTTAGTTCTTTTTATATATATTTTAATAATATAAAATATTATATTATTAAAATTTAAAAAAATGTTATATCATTAAACACGACGATTTATATTACATTTATTACATAAAATATTTCTAAATTTTCCTGTTTCATGATCATGATCTAATGTTCTTTTTCCTTCACCTGTATTACCTTCACATAATTCACAATTACATAAATCACAATTCCATGTTGATATATATATTGTATAAATTTCCTCAAATTCTTCTTCACTATCAAATTTTACACCTCTTTTTTTCCAACAAGTTTTTCTCTCTATTTTTAAAACATTATCTCTATTTTCACCATTTCGTCTTAACTTATCATAAGTAGCTTTTTCTTCCTTTCTTTCACTGTCTCTATTTTTTTGCCTTTCAAGAATTTTCTCTCTATTTTTTAAATATTTTTTTCTATCATATTCTTTTGATTTTTCAATTTCTTCAGGAGTCATATCGGCTCTTTTTTTGTTAGGCATAATTAATAATTAAATTAATAAAGTGTTTTTATTTAAATTTCAATTTTAATTTTTAAAATTAATTGAAATTGAAATTTATGGTCTTAAAATATTTTTTATTTATTTAAGAAGAAGACGCTGCTTCTACTGTTTTCTTCGGGAAATGCGGCCCCATGTATTTTTGTAGGTTAAAATAAGTTAATTCAATTTCTGGAGTAACATTAAGAAGTGTGGATAATTTTTTATCGGGGTTAATTTTTCTTCCGTTATTGGAATCCTGAAGAGAATGTTCCCTAATATATTTGTTAATTTCTCTAGTGACATCGGTTCTAGCCATTTCACTTCCGTGATTTAAACCAAGGAAATCGGCTAATTCATTACTAATTGGAGCAGGTTTTACGAAACCACTAGGAGCACGAGTTCCTTTTCTTTTTTTTTTGTTAGTTAATTTTTGGGCAATTTTAAGTTCTTTAGCTGTTTTTTTCTCAATAACCCTTAGTTCAGCTTTTAAAGCGCTAAACTGGGAAATCATAGATTGAAATTTATTAATAAATTGTGTAAATTCATCTGCTACATTAGCAACAACATTAATTTCAGTTGATTCACTAGCTCCTGTTGATGTAGTAGATTGCTCTGTTTTAGCAGATTTAGTATCAGTTGTAGCTACAGGTTTAACTTTTTTGTCAACAGATTGTTTTTTTTCAGTTACTTTTTTATCGGAAGCGGATTTGGCGACAGGTTTTTTCGCGGCAGGCATGATTATGTATTATATTATAATTAAATTGTATTTTTTTAAGTTATTTTAATATAATATTAATTATAGAATAAAATAAAAAAATTTAAATGCGTTTTAGTAATTAAATAATATTTACAGATTGAAATAACCAAGGCATAGATTCAGCCGCATCATTACTAACTATAGTTAAGGCAATTAATATGTACAAACATCCTAATGATCTAGATGAATGATTAATACCTTTATTTATTAAATTATCAAAAATGTTATAAATAAAATTTTTTATTTGATAAATATTATAATTATTTAATTTATGTATATCAACACTTATAAATGGATTACCATATGGTGGTGATATTTCTCTTTTAATTTTAATAGATAAATTAGCTCTATAATTCCATATATCATATAATTCTTTAATTAAAGTAATTAAATTGATTTTTTCTAAATTAGTAAACCAAGAAATAGAAGTATTGTACCCAAAACTATCAATTGTTAAAAATATTTCTAATATTTTAGAATCAATATTATTATTAATAGCTTTAGTATCTTCTATTAAACAATTATAATTTAATAATTTAGCATAAGATAAAAGTTTATAAAAATCTGTAATAATTTTATTATTTATAACTAAATTATTATAAGGATTTATTATTATATTTTTATTTTTTGATTTAATTATATAATTGTAAAAAGAATTAATATGAAATCCATATACAAAATTACAATCATCTTTAAAACTAAAAAAATCTTTATACATAATAGTATCTAAATTATCAAACGTAAGAAAATCATATTCATTATTACAATGTTTTCTATTTAATAATCCTGGTCCTTTCAATTTAATAAAATTCATAACTAAAAATTTTCTTATGTTTTTTTGTATAATAATCGAATTCTTTATTATAAAAAAATAATTAAATATATTTTTTTTCAAAATATCTTTGTTTTTACTAGAATTTAAATTCAATTTTTTTGCTAAAATCTTTAATTGTTTTAATGTATAATCATAATCAATATATTTATAATAATTAGAATAATTAATATCTTCTAAATTTTTCTTTTCATCTAATTTGTATTTATTATTAAAATTTAATTCTTTATTTAAAAGATATTCAAAAATAACATTATTATTTTTCATATAAATATAAAAATAATAACGTTTTAATATTTTTATATAAAAATATATTAATTATTTAATATATCTATCTTCTTCTTCTTCTTCTCGATTTTCTCGATTTTTTCGATTTTCTCGATTTTCTTACTTTCATGGATTTTCTAGATTTTTTCATTCCTTTTCTCGAGGTTCTTCTTCTTCTACGTCTACCACCATCAAAAAGGGAAGCAGCATTCAAATCAGTACCACCAACTCCAATCATTTTTTATATAGTATATAAATATTTTATTTGTACATTAATTTAATTTTTATATATTCATTAATTTAAATTTTATATATTCATTAATTTAAATTGTTTATAACTAAAATCTTTATTATTACTTAAATCTTTATTATTACTAAATATATTACTAAAGTTATTATTTGAATTATTACTTATATCATTATTTGAATTATTATATATACATTTATCAACAAATATATTTTTTAATTTTTTACCAAATATAAAAGAACCCTCGTTTAAATCTATTCTTTTATTTTCTATTTTCTCTAAAATATCTATTAAATCTTTAAATAATTCTACATTGAAATCTTCTTTAATTATTTTATCAAATATTGCTTTATAATTTTTATACAAATATGGTGCTTGAATCTTTGATAAATTCTTTTTTTCATGACCGTGAACTTGTTTAATTTTAAGTAATGCATAAAATTCTTTTCTAATTATACTAGCTTTTTTGTTATTTACTACATAACTTGTATTATCTTCTATTTTATGTTCTTTAATTATATCATCTAACAAATTTTTTTCTTTTTGATTGAATATTGACATAATATATTTATATATTTACAATTATTTAAATTATTATATATTATAAGATATTTATAACTATTAAAAATTTATATATAATATAATATGATATATATATAATATCATATTATATTATATATGAAGATAAAAAAAAATACTTTTCAAAATTATTTTACTAATATTATTAAAAAATTAAATATATTATCTAGATCTACTGTATTTATATTTATATTTATACTATCTATTATATTTATATTATTTAATTGTGATAATAAAACTAAAGAAAATATGAATAATAAAACTAAAGAAAACATCAATAATAATAAATGTTGTACAATGAATATTGATAAAAATTATAATGATGAGAAGATTGGAAATTTAGGTAATAAAGCTAAGTTAGCACTTTATAAATTATGCTGTAAAAATCCCGATTTAGTTTATTGTGATTGTTAAATATTTATATTATAATTATATAGTATATATATTTATAATGTCTGATGGTACAAATGCAATATCAATAATAATAATAATATTAATATTAGTAGGCTTGATATCAATTACTATAAATATTGGTAAAATAAGAACAAATTGGACAGAATATCAATGCAATCCTATATTTATACCTTTTTCTCGGATTTTTTCATCAAAATCTGCATCTGAAACATTTAATATATGTATAAGTAATTATGTTAGAAATTTTATGAATATATTTATACAGCCATTTATGGATATGTTTAATATGTTTATTAATTACGGTGAAATTATTTTTAATTTTATAGAAAATTTTAAAACTTTAGTAAATATATTTGAATTTAATATATTAGATTTTTCAAAATATTTTAAAAAAATTATAAAACAAGTTATAAATGTAATTGATGCTGTTGTTCGTGGAGTAGAAGCAGCATTAAAAGAAATTGAAACATTATTAGAGACGTTACAGAATGCATATATGTCAATGTTAACTGGAACTAAAGGTGTTATACAAAATAGTAATTTAGGTACATTAATTACGAATTTAGAAAAATTGTAAATATATATTGTATTATTTTATTAATAAAATAATAATATTATATACTAATTGTTAGATGAGTCATACCCCAGATAATATAACAAATAAAATAAATACAGAATCTAAAAAAATAAATTATACTGAATTATATGGTAGGGAAATAGGGTTTACTACATTAGCTATCATAATAACTATAATTATATCTATGTATTTTATAATATTAATTAAATTTAAAACATATCATAAAGCTTGGAAAGATAATGAAAATAATATAAGATGCAACCCAATATATATGCCATTTTCTAAATATATAAGTTCAGGCCCATTGTTTGAAAAACCAATATCTGGTAGTGAAAATATGAAATCTTGCGTAAATAATATATCTGCTAATTTCAGTTCTGATTATAATAGTGATTTTAAAGGAGTCTTTACTAATATTGAAAAATTTTATAATATGATAATTGATTCTATAACACAAATAGGTGTATTATTTCAGACTTTAAAACGATCATTTCAACGATTAATACAAGTAATAATGAACAGATTTAGTATATTATCAAATGTAATAAAATCAATCGCTAACAGAATATTTAACATGTTCAGTATATTTCCTGATATTTTTATGATTTTTTGGAGCATATTATTAGAATTTGTAAATATAATGAAATATGCATTAGTTTATTTGGTAAATTTATTGTACAAATGTATTATTGGTCCTATTGCTAGTTTAGTTACTACTATATCTACATGGGCCATACTATTAATTGTGTTTTTTTTGATTGCTTTATATCTTATGCTTGCATCTATTCCATTTGGTCCATGGCCCTTCTTTTTAGGAGCAACTGTAATATTTGCAATATTGATGGTTGTATTGATTCCTATTTCATTTTATTTAAGATTCTTATTCATAATATTAATGACTGTAATTAATTTGATAAATAAAAAAGTTATGCAATTCATTGATTCAATAGATACTGGTATAAATATTGATACAGCTAGATTTGACGCTATGAGATCAGCATATATAATTAAAAAAGAATATGAAGGTGGTAATAATTTATTTTCTAGTCCAAGCTTTGATGAATGTAAAAAGCTTTTTAAATAATTAATTAACTTGTTATTGTTATTGTTATTGTTATTAAATAAATTTTATTATAATAATATATAAAAGTATTATATAATATAAAGAATGATTATTAGTAATTTACCTAATTATAAAAAATTTGTTTTAGTTATTATATTATTTGCAATAATTTTTAATGAATTAATTTGGCATTATATAAATACATATTTTAATTTAAAAAATAACAACAATAAAAAAGAAAATAACAACAAAAAAGAAAATAATAATAATAATAAAATAGAAAATTTTTCTAATATTAATACATATAATATAAGTAGTATTTTTAAAAATAATAATAATAATAATAATAATGCTGATAAATCAATATTAAATACAAATCAATACAATTTTTTACCTAATTTTTTTGAAAAAAATTTATCAAAATCTAATTTTTCAAAATCAAATATATCATTAAATATGACACCAGAAGAATATTTCAAAATTGAAAATAGAAACTTAAAAGCTAACAATTCAGAATATAAAAAAAAATAATATAAGAATAATATATCAATATTATCATATAATGATATTATTAATATATATAATTGGTATAAATTCTTTTATTTTTAATAACATACCAAATATTTTGTCACCAAAAATAAAAACAAATAATATAAAAAATAATTACAATAACTCAAAATATAGTTCTTTTGAAGAATATATAAGCATAAAAAAATTTACTAGTGAATTTTACAAAAATATAGATAAAATGAAAGCTAATAATGTTGTGAATAATAAACAAACAACAAATGTTAAATTATTAACAAGTCAACATGCATATGATTATAGTAAACAATGGTTAAATGATATGTATACAGATCCAATTAATAATGATAATTTTTTACATGAAAATTTGGAAATAATGACAGATTTTTCAAGATTAAACAGATCAGAATTTTTTTATTATATTGGATATTATGACAATAGTATAATGTACAATTATGAACCATATTATATTGGTGTATTTGAATTATTACCTAGTAAAAAAATATTAGATACATATATAATAATAAAAAATCCAAACTTAATAGAAAAAAATAATAATAATATATTAGATTTCAAAAATAATGTATTAAAAATATGTTATGATAGTAATATTAAATTAATTTTTGATAATTTGAAGAATTATAATAAAAATTATTATTTTTATTGGTTGGGTTAATTGTACATACCAAATGGAGGAGTATTTACTATAATTTTTTTTGTTAATAATTTATCAACTATTTTTTCAGTTATTTTTAAAGGATTTGTAATATCTAATTTTATTTTAATATTATTATCAATAATATTTGAATCTTTATTTAACAATCTAAATAAATTTATTTTTGTGTATATTGTTTCAATACATCTTTTTAAATTACGAACACCATATTCATTATCTGTATAATTTTTAATAATATATTCAATTATATTATCATCTAAAATTATATTATTACTATCAATAGCTACTTCTTTAGAAACAGATGGTATTATATATTTTTCTACTATTATTTTTTTTTCATTTGTTGTATACCCTATTGTTTCAATTTTGTACATTCTATCTTTCAATATGGAATTAATTTTTGATTCATCATTATAACTAAATACTAATAATGCTTTTGAAATATTTAATTCAAATTCAGAAAAATATTTATCTCTATAACAAGCATTTTGTGTATTATCTGTTATATGTGTTAAAATACCAGTTATTTCATCACCTTTATGTGTTTCACTCAATTTGTCTAATTCATCAAATAATATAATTGGATTCATACATTTTGATTGTATTAAAATATCTACTATTTTACCATATTTACTTCCTTCATATGTATAATCATGACCTTCTAAAAATGAACTATCTGAACAACCACCTAGTGCAACCATTGCAAATGGTCTATTTAATATTTTACTAATGCCTTCTTTTATCAATGTAGTTTTACCAGTTCCCATTGGTCCTTTTATTGCTATTGAATATCCGGCTGCATTTGGATTAACTAACCATAAACCTATTAATTGTAAAATTTGTAATTTAGCATCATTCAACCCATAAACAACATTATCTAAAATATTTTTTGCATTTTCAATAAAATTAGAACATTCATTTGAATTTATACTATTATATTTTAATTCAAAATTCAATAATTTATTAAATGGTATTTTAATAAAAGAATCTATCCAAACCTTAAGTTTATAATATTCTCCACCTGACTTATCTTTCATATTTTCTAATTGTTGTAATTTATTAAATGCAATTATTTTGAATTCTGTCTTAATATCTAATTCAATAATGTGTAATATAATTGGTTTTTCAATTGTTACATTTTCTTTTAATTTTTTTGTTTTATCAATGATTTCTTGTTGTTTTTCATTAGAATATTTACAAAAAAAATCATAATCTTTTATTCTTGATTTCAAAATGTTTTTGAATTTTTTATAATTTTTTTTTGATAAATCATTTTCAGATTCTGATTCTGATTCTGATTCATAATTATAATCAGACAAAGTTTCAGAACCGTATTGATAATTATTATCAAAATTATTATCAAAATTATTATCAGAATTATTATCAGAATTATTATCAGAATTATTATCAGAATTATTAT
>CEQX01153645.1_pt1 | contig 16854 bp, 19 predicted proteins | sample 356261 | NCBI WGS metagenome assembly CEQX01 (sample SAMEA2621076, study PRJEB7988) | marine metagenome | isolation source: saline water (ENVO:00002010), including | reverse complement strand
ATTGATGAAATTGATGCTGACGAATATGAGGCGCACTCACTCTTGCATTTGATTTCCGACGCTATGGATGAACGCGGCGACTCGCCTAACAAGTTTTTCAACACCCTTGACAAAGATGGAAATGGACTCATTTCGGTTGAGGAATTCACATCAACAATCGAAGGACTTATTGATTCCGCAGTCTCGACAAAAGACATTCAATCATTCCTTGTAAATACAGACGGCGATGACGATGGTTCAATCGATATTATAGAATTCGTTGAAGCACTCGAGTCACTCGATGATGTTGATGAAGCAATTGATGACGAGGCACGTCTTTCAAAGAAGAGAGACAAACCCTTCCCGACGGATATGCAAAGGAAAATGATGGGTAAGCAATGGAATGACGTCATCTGGCCACTGATTCATCTCGCATTTGGCTTGTTTATTGCCCTGTGGGTCATAAACGGACTTGGTGGAATTGGCCCATTAAGTGTCGATGGCACAGGAGGAAATGTCGAACTTGAAACAGCCTATGGAATCGGTCATCTTGATTGGCAAGAAGGTGATGTATATCCTTGTGACCCGGATGTCCAAGTTGGCGAATGTAAAAACTCCCTCACACCATTTTCTGGCGATGCATCATCCATGCCTGCAGGATTTTACAAGGATGGTTTGTTCTTCATGGCCCTTGGGGCAGCTGGTTTGATTGGCTCAATGATAATGCATTTTGTGGTGGTACCAGGGTGGAGAGCACGTTCGAAGGCAATGAAAGAAGTTGAAGATGATACCGAAGAAGCGCGTTCATCTACATCTGAAGACGCTGAAACTGACGTCGATGAAGATGACGAATCTGAAGAAGAAAACGTGGATGAATCGGAAGTCGAAGACGACGAAGAGTATGAAGAAGATGATTCTGAAGAAGAAGAGGACGAGGATGACGCAGAGGGTGATGACGAAATCGATATTGGATCTCACATTGGTTTGACTTTTGAAGATGAAGAAGTCTTTGGAGTCATTGTAGAGTTTGACGACGATGAAGAAACAGTCACCATTGAAGAAGATGGTACCGGTGATTTAGTCACCGGATACCAAGAAGACATGTTTGTGGAGTGATATATTGACCGATGTTGACCCTTTAAGCGCATTGAAGGGCTATGCTACATGTCCAGTATGCGGATGTATCGAGCAGGTGGGTAGCGTTCGATGCTCTGAATGTGGCACCTTTCATTCAGGTGTGCACTTGGAAGAACGCGCTGCTCCGCCACCGAATGAGGTCGTTGAGAGAGAAGTCATAGACCCGTCTGTATATTCACTGTCCGATAGCCGAGCTATACCGGAGGAAGAATTCGAAGAGAGTGAAGAAATTTCATCCTGGTCGGGGGGCTCTACTGACTTCACAATGAGTGATGAAGATGAGAAACCATTGTCGAAGATTAATCCAGATGAATTGGATTTGCCTGAACCAGAAGATCTTACAAATTGATTTAAGGATAAATAGTGTTTCAATTACTAAAATAATAATTGTCATTTGTAATATAATTAAACGATATTCATTAGTAGATGAGTTGATGGTGGGCTCGGAGAGAATTGAACTCTCGATCTTCGCCATGTCAAGGCGACGTCATAAACCCCTAGACCACGAGCCCTAGGTATCCTTCCGACTGAAACGGTGTATTAAACCACATCGGTGTGAGGTATTCAATTCAACTTACGATCTTCGAAATCTTGCCAGTGCAGCCAGCTTGCGAACATACACCAGCCATCCGAGTTCGTCCATTTTTCATTTGAATGAGCTCCCCGTTTTTAATTGGCCCATAGGTTTTGCATTTGAGACAAAATCCTTCAACAGTGTTCATGTGAATCAGTTCTTCCACCCCGGCGCTTGACTTAGATTCTTCTGTATCGATTGTCAGAATCAAAGAGTATTCAAAAAAATGCGGTTTTCCACCAAAACCCCCCTACTTTGAACGGATTTTCAGCAAAAAGTGACCCCTTTTGGTTTTCTCAATTGCCAAAAAGGCTTACTGCTCGCCATTTTCGATTTCATCACAGTTACACTTTTGATTGCATTTCATTCCAATGTCGTATAACATACATTATGCGACACAACGAGGTGCGCAATATTAGGCATTCGTGCGCGAAGAATCAAGATTTAGTGATTCAAGAGATGTTTCGAACAATCCTACAAGAGGAGGTCCGCCAATGACTCCCTCAATCCCACCATCTTTGGCATCGAGTTTTTTCACAATCAATTCAGAAATTTTCTTCCAAGAAGTCTGATCCGTAAATACGGAGTGCACCAGGAACAAACCATGGCCATCTGTCGACTGTGCTATCCAAGCTGCAAGACATCCATTTTGACGACGTTTGAATTCCTGTCGAACTTCGAGCATCCTTCTGAACCTGGCTTCCTTTCCAGGAGCACCCGAACAAACCACAGTTTCAATCAATACTGTATTGATTTCCATTTAATCACCATTGAAATCTTTATTGAATTATTTTCCTTTTGTAAAACTTGTAACCATAAATCAATGATGTAACAAATGCCCGGAAATGCAAGTGGATGCAAAAGGAGTGTGTGATGGTTGCAAACACCAGGCCTCCCAATATGGGCCATCAATGACATTGAAGTTTGCAACAGCGCCAACTTGCAATCTCCCGTGAATGTTTCCAGAACTGTGCGGTGTGGTTTCGGCAGGATTTCGTGTTGCTGCAATTAATGAGGCGAGTGGATGTACGGAACATCGTTGTGACAAAAGAGAACCCATGAAGGGTAAACTAAGTGTTTTACAATTCGGATTGAAATCTGTAGCAATGCTCCAGGTATACTCTTCCTCAATCATTGCGTTGAAATCAGGCCATTGAGTTCCAAGAGCGTACGGGGTTCCAGGTAAAAATCCGGTGTTGACGTTTTCGGATTCCATTTTTCTCCTTGCTTCCGTGCTGCTATGAAATGCATGATCTGCGGTTGTAACTTTCAATTCCGCAGCTAATTCGCCGCCACCACCATCGACGAACTCATCGATGTGCATTCGCAGTTCGAGACCACTCTTACGAGATGATTTGAGTATATCTTCAGACTGTTCAACATTGAACCATCCCGGTTCACAGAAAATGTCAGCGGAACGCGCATATCCCTGCTCGATGACTTTAGGTAGTTGTTCAGAGAGTATTGCCTCGACGTATTGCTCTGTGCTCAAACCACGGGGTGTATCATGGGCACCAAGCCATGTCAAGTCCATTGACGGCAAATGATCCATGGATTTGAGTTGCGAAGCGATCTTCAATAATCGCAATTCCGATTCTGTCGATAAACCATATCCACTTTTCGCTTCCATGTGAGTTGTGCCAGTGCGCAATGCGGCCCTCATTCGCGAATATCCAAGCTTGAGTAAATGTTCATCAGAGGCAGCCGCAGTCGAACGAACGGTATCTTGAATCCCTCCACCCATTTGTGAAATTTCTCTGTACGTATTACCTGCATGGCGCCACGAGAGTTCCCGGGAGCGATCACCTGCCCAAAGTAAGTGTGTATGAGCGTCCACCAAACCGGGAATGATTGCATTGCCGTTCAGTGATACAACGTTCGTGTCTTGATGTGAAGCAGATGGATCCGTTGGAGTGCCGTATTCCGATTTAAGTTCGTCAGAATGCTCTATTGCTTCAATGACGCCATCAAGAACGACGATTCCAAAGCCTTCAGGGTATACAAACGACTCAGTATCCAGTAGCGAATGGCCCCTGAGTGCGCCTTTGCCGGATAAATGGGCAATTGGCCCAGCATCAACAAAAACGGTTCGCATGTTGTCTGCTGTATGCTGAGGGTTGAAGAACAATGGCTCTGTGGATGGTATGATTGGCATGACGGATTGGACGCTCGGAATCGAATCGACAGCACATACACTCTCGTTTGGTTTGGTAGACAAAATGGGGATTCCCTATCCCTCAATTTCTGATACTGTACGCCCAGATAAGGGTGGTATTCATCCGCGCGAGGCTGCTGACCACCACAAAGATATAGCGAGTTCACTGTTTTCCTCACTGCTTGAAAAATATGAACTTTCACCGCAAGACATAGGCGCTGTATCTTATTCACAAGGGCCTGGTCTCGGACCTTGTCTACGCGTTGGAGCAGCAATTGCTCGAGGGATATCAAGCCGATTGAATGTGCCTTTAATCGGCGTCAATCACTGTGTCGCACATATTGAGATTGGACGACAACAGTGCGGTTGCAGCGACCCTGTATTGCTGTATGTCTCCGGTGGTAATACACAAGTTATCGCACATCTCGAAGGGCGATACAGAGTTCTTGGAGAAACACTCGACATTGGCATTGGAAACATGCTTGATAAATTTGCTCGTGCACAAGGTATTCCCTTCCCCGGTGGACCAGTCATTGAAAGATTGGCGTCTGAATGGCTCAGTAGCCAAGAAAACGCAACGCTTGAAGGACTTGAACTACCATTTGCCGTTCGCGGAATGGACCTCGCTTTCTCTGGTGTGATGACGGCTGCTCAAAGATTAATTGACAACGGCGCAGAACTCGGAGCAGTGTGCTGGTCACTTCAAGAACACGCATTTGCTGCATGTGTTGAAATTGCAGAGCGCGCTCTTTCTCACACTGGGAAAAAAGAACTTCTTCTCGGTGGTGGAGTTGCATGCAATTCAAGACTTCGAACAATGTGCGAACAAATGGCTGAAGAGCGTGAATCAACCTCACATGCTCCGCCTCGTATGTATTGCATTGATAACGGTACAATGATTGGCCTTCTTGGATACATCGAATTGCAAGAAGGAAGGGTAACTTCTCTGAAAGAAAGCGCCATCGATCAATACCTGCGAACGGACCAAACTCAAGTTACATGGGCTGTTTAATCCTTGATTAAACGCTAATTGTTTTTAAGGAGTCAATGGCGAGAAGATATTGGGGGAAGCAAACATTAGCAATCAGCGGCGTAAAAAAGATGAGCCATTCAACCCCTTTGCTCGCGACGCAGGTGCTCAGCGAAATAAACGAATGAATGAGCGTTCGCAAAGCCAACGCCGTAATGCCCCCGCTCAACGTCCAGCTCCTCGCGTCCAACAAGATACTCAATCGGCGCACAATGAATTGGCTAAGCGCCGCCAAGAAGCGCTAGATCGACTTGGGACACAGGAGTCGAAACCTACTCCAAAAACAGCCCCTAAGCCATCTGCACCTGCCGCAGCACCTACATTTACAAACTCCGTTGAAAAAGCTGCTACACCTGCTCCAAAAGCCACGCGAGAGGATCGAATGGCAGAATTACGCCGGAAATCCGAAGAATCTCGTAAGAATGCAAAGGCACAACGAACCGAACCGGCACAGGCTCAGGAAGTTCAGGCCGAAATCGAAATCGTAGTGGCTGAGCCCGTAATCGAATTTGTTTCCGCTGAACAAAACCTCTCAGATTCTGAAGAAATCGTTGAAGTTACTGAATCGAGTAAACCCGAAAAATCTCGCAGTGATGTATTCAAGACCATTCAAACTGAAATCTCCAAAACGTCTTCCGACCGTCGAAGAAAAAAGCGACGGGGCGATAAAAAAGGCGGAGGACGTCAGAAGCAAGAAAAGAAGCTCAATCGCCAGAAATATTTGGAATACAAATATGCTGCTCGAGACCTCCTTGATGATGATGCCATCGCACCAGAGCACCGTTCAAATGTACTCGGCCAAGTTTGGGCTAAGGGGGAAAGAATTGGTATTTCGGACGCACTTGAGTTCATTGAGATCAAAGTAGCAGAAGAAGTCCTACCACGCGAAGTCGCAGATAAACTAAGAGATTTAGTTTCTCGGATGACAACAAGAAGGTGAAAATATGTCAGAATTAACTGTAAGTGAAAATATTGTAGCAAGTGTGCATTATACCGGAACTCTACCAGAGAACGGTGAAGTTTTTGATTCAAGTGAAGGACGAGAACCTCTAACTTTCCTAGTTGGACACAAGCAAATGATACCTGGCTTTGAAGAAGAGATTTTAGGAGCAAAAGTCGGTGAAAAGAAAGAATTCACCCTCACCTCCGAACGAGCTTATGGCGAAAGAGATGAAGCAGCTGTATTGAAAATCCCTCGTGAGCAATTCGCGCAACTCGAAACACAAGCATCTTTGGAAGCGGGTATGCAACTTGTCGCACAAATGCCACATGGACCGTCTCCATTCACAATAATTGAATTGAGTGATGAAACTGTCACAGCCGACTTCAATCACACGCTTGCCGGTAAATCTCTTACATTTGCTGTAGAAATCGTCGAATTGAAAGAGGCAACTGAAGAAGAAATCTCGCACGGTCACACCCACACTCCTGGTATGCACCAAGAACAACCTGCTGACGGCAAAACCTGCAACGACGACGGTTGCTGCTGACATAGTAGTGTTGATGAAGCCCTTCGCCTTGGAAGGTACATGGTCAGTCAGCGAAAGGAAGACTGGAAGACGCTGAGCGGCCTTGATTTAGAGTTGCAAAGCAGTTCTGAGACCCTGAATGAATTGGGAGTACAACCAACGCTCAATGGAAATGCGGGCGAGCCCCCTTACACGCGCGGAATACACTCTACAATGTACAGGTCTCGCTTGTGGACAATGCGACAGTATGCTGGTTTCTCAAGCGCCAAAGCGACAAATGAAAGGTTCAAATTATTACTTGAAAGGGGCCAAAAAGGACTCTCAGTAGCATTCGATTTGCCGACTCAATTAGGCCTTGATGCTGACGATGAAATGTCCCTCGGCGAGGTCGGGAAAGTCGGTGTATCAATATCGACACTTGATGATATGCGGCAACTTCTTGCAGGAATCCCATTAGACAAGGTCAGTACGTCGATGACAATTAACGCTCCAGCAATGGTTCTCTTGGCGATGTATATCGCTGTAGCTGAAGAACAGGGCGTCTCGTCGCATGATGTACTCGGCACCATCCAAAATGACATACTGAAAGAATACATTGCAAGAGGCACCTACGTGTTTCCACCTGATCCCAGCATGCGACTCATCACTGATATTTTCGAATATTGTGCTGAAAATGTCCCAAAATGGAATACGATTTCAATATCTGGTTACCACATACGCGAAGCAGGTTCGACCGCAGTACAGGAAGTTGCATTTACCCTTGCAAATGCTCTTGCCTATGTTGAGGCAGCAATCGAAAAAGACCTCGACATCGATTCATTTGCACCTCGGCTTTCCTTTTTCTTTAATTGCCATAACGACTTTTTCGAAGAAGCCGCCAAATTTAGGGCTGCAAGAACTCTGTGGCACGAACTGATTACATCGCGTTACAGTCCTCGCAATCCAAAGTCTTCCATGTTGAGATTTCACACCCAGGTTGCGGGTGTTAGTTTGACTGCCCAACAACCACTGAACAACATCGCACGAGTGACTATACAAGCACTCGCAGCAGTTTGTGGAGGAACCCAAAGCTTACACACAAACTCCTATGACGAGGCACTCGGGCTGCCGACGGAAAAGTCAGCCACTGTTGCACTTCGCACTCAGCAAATAATAGCCGAAGAAAGCGGTGTTGCCGATGTCGTAGATCCTCTCGGTGGCTCTTATCATGTTGAGGCGCTTACGAAAAAGATTCACGACCTTGCACTTGAGCAGATTAACAAAATTGAATCACTTGGGGGTTCACTTAAAGCCATAGAACAAGGATGGCAACAACGTGAAATTCACAATGCAGCATATCAACATTTGAACGATGTTGAAGCTGAGCGAAGAAAAATTGTTGGTGTTAATCACGGTATGATGGATGAAGAAACTGAAACTGAGGTCCTCAAACTTGATCCAGCAGTTGGTGACGAGCAGTGCTTAAGACTCAAAAAACTCAGAACGAATCGAGACTCATCTCGAGCAGACGCATGCCTTCAATCTATTCGAGAAGCTGCATCAAGTGGCGATAATTTGTTTCCAGTTGTTCTCGACGCTGTGCGAAATGATTGCACACTCGGAGAGATTATCTCCGCAATGAAAGATGTCTTTGGTACATGGATGGCTCCGAGTGGATTTTGAGGTGGAATGATGAAGTTTGGGCCAATACATGTTGACCATATCGGTATAGCAGTCGAAGATTTAGAATCAGGTAGTCGTTTCTGGCGACTACTTGGATTAATTGAAAAAAATGATGACGAATTGGTCGAAGACCAAGGCGTTACAACCCGTTTTTTCTCAACATCCGTCGCAAATGAAAATGAACATCCATCTCAAATTGAATTGTTAGAACCCACTTCTCCAGACACACCAATCGGAAGATTTCTTTCAAAGAGAGGAAAAGGCATTCAACAGTTGTGTTTTCGAGTAGGGGATCTTGAAGGTCTTATTGAATATCTGTTGGAGAATGAAATCACCATGATTGATGAGACTCCTCGAAGAGGTTCAGGTGGTAAGATGATTGCATTTGTTCATCCAAAATCGACTGGTGGAGTTTTAGTTGAACTTACTCAATCGGATGCCTGAGGGATTTTATGGCGAAATCACTGCTTTCCATACGTGAAGTAACAAAGAACTTCGCGGATGTTGAAGCTCTGCAAAAAATCAGTCTTGAAATCTATTCAGGTGAAATTGTAGGTTTAGTAGGGAGCAACGGTGCTGGTAAAACGACACTCTTACGTCTGATGGCTGGGGTCTACAAACCTTCGAGTGGAACCGTTGTTCTGAGTAACGGTGAGCCAGTAATCAATATGCGTCATGAATTAGGAGTAGTACCTGAATCTACAGGCTTGTACTCAAGATTAACAGCATGGGAAAATATTCGTTACCACAGTAGAATGCACGGTGTCAAAGATTCTATTGCGTGGGCAAGAACTGAAAAATTTGCACAACACCTTGACATGAAAGAAAGTCTTGGACGCCACACAAAGGGGTTTTCTCGTGGAATGAAACAAAAAACAGCATTACTGCGGGCACTGGCTCATGGACCTAACATTCTGCTTCTCGATGAACCAACGGCGGGTCTCGACATCACCAGTGCACGTACCGTTCGAGCACTTGTTCGACAACTTCGTGATGAAGGGGGTACTGTCATTTACTCAACGCACCAATTGGCTGAGGCACAGCAAGTTTGCGATCGAATTGTGATCATACATAACGGTGAAATTCGAGCTGACGGGTCTCCTCAAAAATTGTTGACTGATACAGATACAGATTCGCTTGAAGAGGCCTATGTTTCTTTAACCCAGGATCAAGCAAGAACGCGAGTAGAAGATGATACGAAAGAAAGTGCATTTACCGGCTGGTGGCGTCGATTATTCACTCCAAAAACGCCTTCATCCTCGTATGAGGTGATGGAAAGTGAGTGATGGTAGTTTTCGTAGGGTTCGCTCTATTGCGAAGAAAGAGGTTGTCGAATTTGCTCGAGATTGGCGAACCATAATTGCAATTATTGTGATACCTCTCCTCATGTTTCCACTTTTATTCATTTTGTTCCCGGTATTGCTTGAATCTGAGGCTGCAGAACTCGACGCCCTCGAATTATCCATCGTGGTGCAGACAGATGGATTACCAGAAAACCTTGCCGAGAATATTTCTGCAAGCGGAATGAACTTCACAGTTGAGCATCTTCAGAATATGTCGACACTGTCCGAGCCGGGAACTGATCTTGAAAGAGTGAGAAACGGTTCAACTGATTCGATTTTAAGGTTTGAATCAAATGGAGATGTTTGGGATTATGCAATTCTCCACCTGTCAACTTCTGAACGGTCGAATGAAGCGCGTTATAGAATTCTTGATGTTCTTGCTGCATGGGAAAATATGGAGGTCAAAGAGCGGATTGAACAGGGCGGATTGGACGTCAATGAAACGCTTGACCCACTGCGATGGGATGGCGATATTTCTCAGGGAGATGTTGCGACCACTGGTGAACAGTCTGGAATGATCCTCTCTCTTTTCATACCGCTGGTACTTGCAATCTGGACCTACTCAAGTGCAATACAGCCTTCAATCGATATGACTGCCGGTGAGCGTGAACGTGGGACCCTTGAGGCTCTACTCTGCTTGCCTTGCACAAGGATGGAACTCCTCTTTGGCAAATGGTTAGCAGTAGCAACGATTACAGGAGTGGGTGTTTTGCTACAGATATTCGGATTACTCTTTGCCATTGGTTACCTTGCATCTTCAAGCTTTATCGGAGTACCACAACTTTCAGTAATTTCAATTGCCCTCATCGTCTTGTCAATCATGTTGTTTGCAATAATGGTTGTTGCATTTGAACTCGCTTTGGCAATGCGTTCACACAGCGTGAAAGAGGCAGGCTCCATTCTTGCTCCTGCTCTGATGCTCATCCTCTTCCCCGCACTGTTCACACAAGTCATCAACCTGGATGGAATCGAAGGTTTCTGGTTTGCCATTCCGGTCGTCAATATTTTGTTGGCATTGCGAGAACTCCTCATGAACCGAGTTATTACGGAACATGTTCTCATTTGGGCATTCTCATCAGTCATTTATGCAAGCCTTGCTGCTTACTATGCGTCAAAGCAATTCAGCCGTGAAGACATTGTGACCTCGTTGTCTTAAGCATTTGAAAAATGCTGCAAAGCATCCCGAACAACATCAATAATCAAATCGATTTCAGCAGATGTAAGACCGAAGTGTGGGGTAAAACGAAGAGCATTCGTTCCGCCATGAATAACGCCGAGGCCGTGTTTTCTACACCATGTTTCAACAGCATCAAAACCAACAACCGGGTATTTTTTCGACTGTAGTTCTGCACTGAGTAACAAACCAGTACCTTGAACCTGTGTAATAATTCCAGGCATTTCAACAGCAAGAGAATATAATTTTTCAACGAACTCATCACCGCGTGCGCGTATGTTTTCACGCAATTCGGGTGTTATGAGATCCAATACAGCACATGCGGTTTCCAGTGCACGAGGATTCGTCGTCATTGTATTTCCATATATGCCAACGACATAATTTTCGGCAGCACGGTCATTCAATCCTAATACGGAAAGAGGATATTGGCCGGCATTCAATGCTTTCGACCATGTTTCCATATCAGGGCATTCTGCATCTTGGAAACCTTCGTAATCGATAACTGAAAGGCAACCTTGGCCGCGAATACCAGCTTGAATCGAGTCAACAAGAAGCATGGAACCATGTTCATGAGTCAATCGTCGAGCTGCATCGTAAAATGAACGCTCGACACATGCTCCAGGGTTACCTTCACCTTGCACGGGCTCGATAGCCATCAATTCAATGAATTGGTTATCAGCTTCTGCCTTGGCAAATGCAGCCTCGAGTGCAGCAACATCATTGGCAGGAACAAGAATAAGATTTTCTCGGTCGCGGAAGGTTGCAAGGTTTTTATCATAGGCGTCCATACAGGAATGAGACATTTGAGCAGGTCGGTCAGTTCTGCCATGGAAGGCTTTTTCCACTGCCATCAACATGATTTTTTTTCCTTCGTGGCGACCGCCAGGCCCCGTGTGCTTTCGTGCATTCACATCCGCAATTCTGAGACTTACCGTCACGGATTCAGAACCGCTGTTCATGCATATGAATCGGGTAAACGGACAAGAACCGCGTGTGTGGCCAAGTTCACGTTGAAGGCGATTTGCAAGACGCTTGTGACTGTACGAAGGAGTCATTACATTGGCCATAACCCAGTTGCCCGACATTGCGGAGATGACATCAGTAGGTCCATGCCCACTACCAAGCATACCGTAGCCACCATTGTCATGAAGGACAGCGCCATGAGTGGTAATGATCCAAGGACCACGAGCAGCAAGCGCCACATACGGATTAACGGTCGCAGGTGGGTAGAAATTGATGTAGTCGGATTGGAGAATTTTCACTAATTCGGATTCAGGCAGAGTCATCATATCAGGACCAAACTCATCAGCAAGCGTCTTTTTGCGTGCGACTGCTTCGGTTATTGCTTGTGAAAGACCCTCGTCATGTGATAAGAATTGATGTATGACTGAGTCTTTGAGCCCAATGGTGTCGCGGTGAACTGAGGGGTTTCGTAGACTCTCAAGATGGGCAAAGGCTTCATCAGCACGACTAGTCATTGTACTCATGGCACCGAAGGGGTTCTTTGAACATTGGCTTTCATCGAGATGAATACATCCGTTTTTACGGCACCATCAGTATTACTGCAATAATACTCTACGAATACTTATATGTGGTTGCCATGAGGCGCGGGTATGCCCAAGATATCGTTGGATATGCCATCCGAACTGGTCGAAGACTTGCGTAAGCATGTTGGCGATGAGCACAAGTTTGTCAGTTTAGCAGATGCAGTGCGTACTGCATGTAGAAAACTTCTCGACCAATTGGATGAAATCGATGCTCGGCATGGAAGGAAGTGATGATGTGGTTACGAAGAATCAAGCGGAAAATGCTGTGAAAACACTTCTCGAGTATCTTGAGGGGGATGCGCAGCGTGAAGGGCTCAAGAAAACTCCCCAGAGAGTCATAGATTCTTGGGATGAAATTTTTTCAGGCTATAAGGAGGACAGAGAAGAACTTCTGCAATCGACGTTCAATGGTGAAGGTTATGATGGTATCGTACTCTTGAGAGACATTGAGTTCCACTCTACTTGTGAACACCACTTACAGCCCTTTAGTGGAAGAGCCCATGTCGCTTACATTCCAATTGATAGAATCGTAGGAATCAGCAAATTGGCTCGAATTGTCGATGCACACGCTCATCGTTTACAGAATCAAGAGCGAATCACCAAAGGTATCGCTGACGATCTTGAAACATATCTCAAACCTCTTGGTTCTGCAGTCATCATCGAAGCATCTCATGGTTGTATGCGATGTAGGGGTGTGAAAAAGCAAAACTCTGTGATGACAACATCAGCAATGCGCGGTGTGTTTTTCGACAAAGCAGAACCACGTCAAGAGTTAATGCAACTTCTTCAATCACGGCCGCTGTGAGGTGTTTATTTTGATGGCTTCGTCATGCGAATTATCTGGTACACACCCAGTGGATTCAGCTTCAGACCTCGCCATGGTCTACAAAATTGTCGAGATTTTCCACTCCGTGCAAGGCGAAGGGGTGCATGCTGGGATTCCACACATATTCATTCGATTTGGAAAGTGCAATCTCCAATGCCAATGGTGCGATACCGATTTCGAAAAATACGAAGAAATGGCCGCTGTTGACATATTGGCTGAGGTTTTGAAATATCCTTCAAAGAGGATAATTTTTACTGGTGGGGAGCCTATGCTGAATGATTTATGGCCGCTTCATCGCTTATTCAAAGCACGTGGATATCAACTCTCATGTGAATCAAATGGTACGATTGTAATACCTGAGGGGCTTCTGGATTGGATTTGCATATCACCAAAAGACCAAATGTATCCGAGTGTGAATATTCGCCAGAAAACAGGTGATGAACTCAAATGCGTCTATGTAGGACAAGATCTTTCACTCTATGATGAACTTCTCGATGGTTTTACTCACCATTTTTTGCAACCTTGTTACATCGATACCGAGTCCGTTGAATGGAATGGGAAAAATTTCGCCTTAACTGAATCCATCGTCAAGCAATCACCACCTTGGAGACTGAGCCTACAGACACACAAATGGATGGGGATTGACTGATGAAGCGAGCAGTGATGGCACTTTCGGGTGGAATGGACTCAACTGCACTGTTGATGCGTCTTTTAGCGGACGGGTACCAAGTTGATTGCATCTCTTACCTCTACGGCCAAAAACACAACATTGAGCTCGAACGTGCCCAATTGAATATCAAATATCTTGCGACCAAAAACCTCGATGTTGCTCACCACATTGTTGATTTGAGTAGCGCCATGATGCTTTTTGAAAGCTCACTGATCGAAGGTGGAGAGAATATACCGGAGGGACACTATGAGGCCGAACAAATGAAATCAACGGTCGTACCGAATAGAAATGCCATCTTTGCCTCCATCGTATACGGGTATGCTCTCTCTGTGGCCTCTCGAGAAAATTGTAATGTTGAGATTGCTCTTGGCGTTCATTCAGGTGACCATGAAATATATCCTGATTGCAGACCTGAGTTTTATCAGGCTCTCGAACATGCATTTGCAATCGGCAATTGGGAGAGTGAAAATATTTCTTTTGCATTACCATATCTTGATGGTGATAAAGTTACCATCTTGAAAGACGCACTCAATGCAATAGATACACTCGGACTCAATTTTGACATCATTTTTGCAAATACCAACACATCCTATAATCCAGACAGTGAAGGGCGAAGTTCGGGGTTGAGTGGCGCTGATATTGAACGCATCCTGGCATTCCACAAACTCGACCTTGTCGATCCCGTCGAGTATCAAACATCATGGGATGAAGTATTGAACAATGCGTTGATGGTTGAAAAACAACACAAAGACAAAGAATATCGTCAACGACTCACTGAAGAGCAATATTACGTTACGCGTGAAAGCGGAACAGAACGTGCTTTTACCGGAATGTATTGGGATGAAAAAAGAAGTGGTAATTATTACTGCATTTGTTGCAATCATCTCCTCTTCACATCCGAGATGAAATTTGATTCCGGATGCGGATGGCCTTCCTTCCACACAGAACATCCACGCGCTGGAATCAAACATATTCAAGATAACAGTCACGGAATGCGAAGAATTGAAGTCCAATGTTCCAAGTGCGATGCACATTTAGGCCACATCTTCAACGATGGACCAAGAGCATTTGGCGGCCAGAGATATTGTATCAATTCAGCATCGATAGATTTCAAGGAGAGAGAAGAATGACAACTCGTATTCGAAGATATGTAGAAACAGATACTGGCCATCGTGTTCCAAACCACAAGAGCAAATGCCGACACATGCACGGCCATCGTTACCGTTTTGAAGCAGAAATCGAAGGCGACACGGTCGTTGAATCAGGGGTAAGTGAGGAAGGAATGCTCATGGACTTTTCAGATGTAAGCCAGATTCTCATGACACATGTTCATGATATTGTCGATCATGCATTTGTCGTGTATGAGGGTGATGAAAAAGCTCGGAAAGCTTGCGCTGCGATGGGAGAAGGGCACAGAACTGTTGTCGTTCCATTTATCCCCACCGCAGAAAACCTCGCAAAGTGGGCCTTTGAGCAAGTAGAACCTCACATTACTACTGCCTATGGCAATCGACTCAAACTCGTTGCAATGCATGTTCGAGAAACGCCCAAGAGTGTGGCATCTTGGGTACCATGATTATTCTTCTTCTGTGGGAGTGATTTTACGCCGTCGTTGGCTTTTCCATTCATTATTACCTTCGACAAATTGTAGCGCAGTTGTTGCATCAAGCAGACCACCAATCAGTCGAGTTGCTTCATCTTCAGTCGGCATTGAACGCATTATTGCACGACGAAGGTTGTGGGAAAAACTCTGCTTACGTTCTGCATTACCCGGAAGTGATTGGCCCATCTCATGAATGCCTTGATTCATGATGCCTTTTAATGTGGGATTGATACTCCTCTCAAGTGGAACAATATTTGGCAAGGCAGGATCTGAGCCTTGATGCGAATGAACTGTAAAACGATGGAGTTCATACACGCATGCATTTACCGCATGTGAAAGATTTGCAATTGGATAGCCCTCCCAAGTTGGCAGAGTTACGAGGAAATCACAGGTTGCAAGGTCACCTGTTGAAAGGCCCTTTCCTTCTTCACCAAAAATCAGAGCTACGGATTCGGTAAAACTGTCAAGACGTTCTGCGAATTCCCATGGATACATGAAATGACGAAAAGACGTTTTTGTACCCACTTCTCGCTTTCCGGATGTTCCGACTGTCAGAGAGCAATCGAAAGTTGCCTCCTCGATTGAAGAGTACACTTGGCACGCATCAAGTATACGACCTGCATGTTTTGCTCTGTTACGAGCTTCAATATCATCAGGAGAACAAACCGGGTTAACCAAACGTAGGGACTCAAAACCATAGTTCAACATGCCACGGCATATCGCCCCTAAATTGCCTGGGTGAGAGGCTCCAACAAGTACGATGTGGAGCGAATACGTCCGTTTTGGCAATGGCAGACCTTGACGATCACCCAACTTCACTCCTCCTCAGATTGTGTGGTTTGCGGATTGAATTCTAATATCCAACGAGGGTTGCAGGGTTGGTAAAGGAAGAAGAGAAATCCACCTTCCTCTCTGTCCGCCATTACAAGTGAGCGTTTCCGTATGCCGTGATTATTTCTGAGGTGAGAAATGAGGGATTCGAGTACACTTTTCGAATCATGGTGAACAGACACAGGGGTGCGGTCCCAATTGACACGCACAGGCACTTCATCGCCTCATTCAGTCGACTCTGCGCTGGCGATATGTCGTGACATAGCCTGCGATCCAGTTGCGAAGTTTTTTCGATTCAACATCGGTAAGTTGCTGAACCATTTTCTTGTTGTGATCGAAATCATCAGTGAATTTGTCACCATGGTCTTCAACAAGATGAATTGCACGTATTTTGATAAAACTTGGTCTGATATTTCCCATATTCTTCACTCCTCAAACAATTTGACTTCGATTGGTATATCTGGTTCATCGTGGCGAGTTACCTGCAATCGTATTTTGCGAGGTGGATTCTCAATACCACGGGCCCAAATATGTTCATTGACGCTCGGGTCAATCCAAACTTCTTCATCTTCGCTAACCTTCAAGTGATGAATCACATGTTCGCGGATGATTTGGATTGCTCGAGGTGCTCGCTTGTAGCGAGTAATACTCCACGCCTTGCGTAGAGGGACAGTTAATTCGGATTCATTAGCACGTACCATTCAATTCACCTCATCGTTGGAGCTTACTTCGGCGCCAGTGGTGTCGCTTTGGGTGCGACACGGTGTTTCGGTCGGTCTTGAGCATGACCCAAACGGGGACACGCCTGTTCTGCTTCCCCACTTTCATGAGGCGTATTTTTTTTGCTGCTGGTT
>CEQX01157501.1_pt1 | contig 16865 bp, 11 predicted proteins | sample 356261 | NCBI WGS metagenome assembly CEQX01 (sample SAMEA2621076, study PRJEB7988) | marine metagenome | isolation source: saline water (ENVO:00002010), including | reverse complement strand
TTTTCCAATTCCTAATGATATTAATAACAAATGGATATCGCCATCTATGAATAAAGGTTTACTGATGGGTGATGATTCTATATTTGTGAATAATATTCTTCCTATTTATTATAAGAGTTTAGAACAAGCCTTAAAGGACGGAGACTATAAAGTGCCTAATAATACTTTAACAGCAATAAAGAACTATCAATTGAAATTTGGTTCAGCTGTTTATCCATCAGAAATGAAAATAGAATCTGAAGTTTTTTACAATGAGTTTAAGGTTTTTAATCGCTTATCATACTACTATGCTGTAATAGGATTAGTAATGATTTTATTACTCATACAGCAAATTTTAAAAGAAAGAATATGGCGTAATTATTTTATAAAATTTGCTTTTATATTAGTTGGAATTGGTTTTTTAGCTCATACAGTTGGCTTAATGGGTAGATGGTTTATTTCCGGTCATGCTCCTTGGAGTAATGCTTATGAAAGTGTTATTTATATAGCTTGGGCAACGATATTAGCTGGATTTATTTTTTCAAGAAAAAGTTTAATGACTGTAGCAGCTACAGCTATTCTCTCATCATTATTGCTAATGGTTGCAGCTTTGAATTGGTTAGATCCAGAAATCACAAATTTAGTTCCAGTTCTAGATTCGTATTGGCTTATTATTCACGTAGCTATTATAACTGCAAGTTATGGATTTTTAGCTCTTGGTGCATTGTTAGGATTTCTCAATTTAATTCTAATGGTTATTCAAAATTCAAGTAATAAAAATAGAATATTAGCTAGTTTAAAGGAATTGACATTTATCAATGAAATGAGTATTACTACAGGTTTATTTATGTTGTCAGTTGGAACCTTTTTGGGAGGTATTTGGGCTAATGAATCTTGGGGTAGATATTGGGGATGGGACCCAAAAGAAACGTGGGCTCTTGCGAGTATGTTAATTTATATTTTTGTTTTACACATGCGATTTATACCAAAAATCAAAGGTATTTTTGCATTTAATTTGGCTTCAATAGTTGCATATAGCTCGATTATTATGACCTATTTTGGAGTAAACTTCTATCTTTCTGGTTTACATTCTTATGCAAAAGGAGATCCAATGCCTATTCCATTATTTGTTTATTATTCTATCGTTATAGTTACTCTTGTTGCAGTATTAGCTAAATGGAGACAAAAACAATTAATAAATTAAAGAAATACTCATATATATTTCTGATAAGCTTATTGTTAAGTTGTATGAATAGTGACAATCACAATGATAATTTATTTTTTTACAACATTAAGGTGAAAACCATTTATGGAGAAGATTTTGATTTGTCGACTTTAAAAGGTAAGAAGTTATTAGTTGTCAATGTAGCTTCTAAGTGTGGGTTTACGACTCAATACAGACAATTAGAGGAATTATATAAAGAATACAAAAATCAAAATTTTGAAGTTTTAGCATTTCCTTCTTCTGACTTTGCCAACCAAGAATATAGCGATAGTCAAAAAATAACTTCTTTCTGTCAAAAAAATTATGGCGTAACTTTTCTTATTTTTGAAAAAGTATCGGTTAAAGGGAAATCTAAACATCCCATTTATCAATGGTTGACAGAGAAAAATAAAAATGGTAAAAAGAATGTTTCGGTTTTGTGGAATTTTCAAAAATTTACTGTTGATGAAAATGGTAAATGGGTAGATTATTTTTTACCGATAACAAGTCCAAAATCAAAAAAAATAGTAAAATGGATAAACAGCTAGATATATTAGCTTTTGGAGCACATCCCGATGATGTAGAGCTAGGTTGTGGAGGAACAATTGCTAAACAAATTAATTTGGGTAGTAAGATTGGAATAGTTGATCTTACAAGAGGTGAATTAGGAACAAGAGGTAGTGCTGAGATAAGAGATAAAGAAGCTCTTTTAGCGGCTCAAATATTGGGTGTTGACTTTCGTCATAATATGGGGTTTAAAGATGGTTTTTTCCACAATGATGAGGTGCATCAAATGGAAGTGGTGAGAATAATACGAGAATATAGACCACGTATTGTTTTAGCTAATGCTGTAACTGATAGACATCCCGACCACAAAAAAAGTTCTGACTTAGTTTCTACAGCATGTTTTTTGGCAGGATTGCCCAAAATAGAAACAGGACAAAAAGCTTGGCGTCCAGATGTGGTTTATCACTATATACAATTTGAAGAAATAGAGCCAAATTTCGTTGTAGATATTACCGATTTTATGTCTATTAAAATGGAAGCTGTAAAGGCATTTAGTTCTCAATTTTTTGACCCAAGTTCTAAAGAACCCGAAACAATCATTTCTAGTCAAGATTTTTTAGATAGTGTGCATTATCGTGCTGCTAACTTGGGGCGACTATCAAGAGTGAAGTTTGCAGAAGGCTTTACAACTGAAAAATTATTAGTTTCTGATAGCTTAACTATTTTAAAATAGGATCACTTTTAAGTAGATTTTTAAATAAGAAATATTACCATTGATATATTCATAATATAAAAAATGTGTTGAGAAATTAGATAACACTAAGAAATATGAAACGAAAAGTGATTAATAGTCGCATATTTTATCTATTTATATTTTTCTTTTTCAATCTAAGAGAATTTCCTATGACAATAATATCTGAGAATGCCATAAACAAAGCGCCCCACATAGGGTTTAGAAAACCTAACGCAGCTATTGGTATGGCTACAATATTATAAGAAAATGCCCAAAATAAATTCTGTTTGATGGTCCTTAGAGTATGCTTGCTGATTTTGTAGGCTGTATCTATTTGATTTAAATTATCAGTATTTAATAATACAATTTGTGCAGATTTTATTGCTACTTCTGTGCTTCCACCTAATGAAATTCCAACATGTGCTTTTGCTAAAGCGGGCGCATCGTTAATACCGTCTCCGACCATGGCTGTAAGACTATCTTTATTAAGCTCATCAATCTTTTCTAATTTTTCATTAGGTAAGTGCTCTCCATAAATGTTGTTTATTCCTATAGCTTGACCTACAGATTCACATTTGCTCACTTTATCTCCACTTAAGATTGTAGTTTTTAATCCCATTTGTTTAAGTTTTGAAATAGTTTCTTTTAAATTATTTTTTATTTCATCAGAGCAATTTACTCCGGCAAAAAAACTATTATTCTTATAAAGATAAATTTGATGATTTTCGTTTTCATGATTTACAAAGTTAGCTGACCCAAATTGGTAAAAATCTCCTTTCCATTTTGCTTGAATGCCTTGCCCTTTGACTTCTTTGATTTCTTGCAATTCTAGCTGTTGAGCCTTATCTTCAAGTTCTTTAATGAATGATTGAGCAATAGGGTGAGAAGAATGAATTTCTAAGGAATAAATTAAGTTTGTTACGTCTTCGTTGTCACTTTTTTTACAAACTAGACTTTCAATTTTAAAGTTTCCTGTTGTTAGTGTTCCTGTTTTGTCAAAGACAATATTTTTAACTTCAGCGAATTTTTCAAGAGTATCCCCACCTTTTATGAGAATTCCATTTTTTGCTGCTCTTCCTAATCCTACCATTACGGCTGTTGGTGTCGCAAGCCCCATAGCACAAGGGCAAGAAATAACAAGTACAGCTATTGATCGCATTACAGAATCTGATAGGCTGATTTCAAAAGTGTAATGATTTAGTATAAAGGTAATTATAGATATTAACAAAACAATTGGCACAAAAATAGCACTCACCTTGTCACCGAGGCGTTGTATGTTAGGCTTATTTCTTTGTGCACTTTTAACTAATTTAATAATTTGTGATAAAATAGTTTCGTCACCCACTTTCTTAGCAATCATTTTAATGTTACCATCTAGTAATAGTGTGCCTCCAATGACTTCCTCATTATTTTTTTTGAGAATAGGATGGCTTTCACCAGTCATCATAGATTCATCAAATAAACCTTCGCCAGAAATGATGATACCATCTGTTGGTACCTTATCTCCAGAATTAACTAGAAGGACATCATTTTTAATGATTTTTTTGAAAGAAATAATTTCTATTAAGCCGTCTTTTCTTTCTCTTTTTGCTTCTAGCTTTTGAATTGAGCTTAATTCTTTTATTGCTGTGTTAGTTTGTTTTATCGAACGATGTTCTAATAGGTTTCCTAAAAGAACTAGTGTTATAATAGTAGCTGCAGTTTCAAAAAACAAAAAATTGTGAGCTTCTACAGTACCCCAATATAGTATACTTCCTACAACACTGTAGAAGAATGCAGCAGTAGTACCCATCATTATCAAAACGTCCATATTGGGTGATTTTGATTTTAGTGAACTCCAAGCACTTATGCCGAAATAGTAACAGCCAACAATATAAACAGGTAAAGTCAAAAAAAACTGAATGATAGAGTTATGTAGAATATGTTTTTCATTCAAAAACATATGACTTAACAAAGGAATAGTCAGAATTAGACAAAAAACAAATAATTTTTCTAATTTAGAATTCTCAACATTTTCTTCAGAATTTACTTTAAAACCAATAGATTCAATTTCTTTAATAACATCATCTATATCAATGTTCATTGATAAAAATTGAGCTTCAGAATTAGCAAAATTGACTCTTACTTCTTTAATTCCTTTTTTAGTAAGGTGTTTTTCGATTCCTTTTGCACAATTTACACAAGTCATTCCTGAGATATTTAGAATCTGATATTTTTTAGTTGCTTCCATGATATATTCAAAGGTAGTTTTTTACATAAAATTAGTCTAAGGTTTTTTCTAAATTTATATATTTGCCGTCTAATTGGTGGTTGTAGCTCAGTTGGTTAGAGCATCGGTTTGTGGTACCGAGGGTCGTGGGTTCGAATCCCATCATCCACCCAAATAAAGGTCTTGCATTTGTAAGGCCTTTATTTATTAAATTTTTGTATGATTTATCTCATATAGTTCATAAGCAATCGCTTGAACTGCGGAGGTTTTTGTGAACCTGGGAAACTTTTAATTAAATCTAGATTAGTGTCGAGTATTACTGTTGATGGCCAATAATAACCCCCATTATATGGCTCTACCAATTCGGCAAATAAATTATGTCTCCATGTTGATTTTGGGTCTTCTTCAATTGAAGCATCATTTACATAGGTTACTCCTTTAAAAGTAATAGCTTCTTTAGATTTACCATCTAATGTTATTGCGTAATAATTATCATTTATTAGTTTGATCACTTCTTGGTCTACAAGAGTAGTTTCTTTCATTTCCTTACAAAAGGGACAACCTTTTTTGGTGAAAAATAAAATCACTTTGCGGGGAGACTTTTTCATTTTTATTTCAAGTTCTTTCAAGGATATCCATTTGATTGATGAATAAGTATTATTTGACTTGATGATCTGTTTAAGGTCGGTTTCTTTTTTTACTTGATTAGTAGTGTTTTCGTTGCAAGAAACAACTATAAATGGTAAAGTAAAAACCATTAAAGTGAAAAAAAAATGTTTCATTATTTATTTTTAAGATAATTATTTGCATTTGCAATCCAAGGTGTTGGGCCACCAGCTAAATAACCCATTTTGCCTAAAGCAGTAATTTGAGTTTTTCCGTCTGATATTCCAACTTTGAACATATGTAGTGTTGGATATCCTCTTACTTTAAAAAATTGTTGCAGTTCTTGATTTTGTTTCTTGATTTCTTCAGTTTGTGGTGTTCGTCTAGGGTAATCAAGTTCAAGAAGAATAACATTTTCTTCAGCCCATTTTTTAAATTTTGGAGTTGTAAAAACTTCTTTTTGTAGTCTAATACACCATCCGCACCAATCACTTCCTGTAAAGTTAGCAAGAATAGGCTTTCCAGATTTCATTGATAATCTAGCTGCTTCGTCAAAATTTAGGAGCCATCCATCGTTTTCTTGAGAATAGAGATTAAATGAACCAATTAAAAGGGCACAAAATATAATAAGCGTATTTTTCATAAAATTATTTTTTTTAGTGAATGCCATGCATCAATTTTTTAATAAATGGTGATATTAACAAAACGAAAATTGAGATAAATATTGTTACAAAGCCTATTTGAGCATAAACACTATTATACTGCATCAGTGTTGCTATAGATTCAGACGACACATCAGGATTACCCATAAACCAATTTCCTAGATTTGATAGCCAATTACTATCGGCACTACTTCCAGTTGTTGTAAGTTTTGCAAGAATTCCAGAGATATAATGAGCAAATGTAGAAGATAAGAACCACACACCCATCATGAACGCTACCATTTTTTTAGGAGATAATTCAGTCACTTTAGATAAACCAATAGGAGATAAAAATAACTCTCCGGTTGTAATTAGAAAGTATCCAAGGAAAACAAATAAAAATGGCACTTTTCCATTGTCGCCAATAAAATGTGCAGTTGCTGCAAAAATTAAAAATCCTAGTCCAAGTTGGAAAATACCTAAAGCAAATTTAATAGGAGTATTTGGATTTTTGTTCATAGCACCTAATTTAGTCCACAGAAGACTAAATGGTATAGCAAGTAGTACAATGTAAAAAGGATTAATTGCATTGGTTTGAGAAGCAGTCATTCCCACCAAGTTAACACACTTGTCAATCCATACAGTTACTGAGCTTCCAGCTTGTTCGAAGCAAGCCCAAAAAATAGTTAAAAATACAGATAGAATAAGTATTGCAATAAGTCTGTCACCACTTACTTTATCGTTTTGTTTTACTTTATAATCGTAAATAATATAAGCAAGATATATGAGTACAACAGCACCTACTACTGATAGAACATCACCTAAAACTGAGGATTGTGTGTCTAGAACGATTAAATATGCAAAAACGGGGACAGCCACAAAACCAAGTATGTAGATTAAATTTGCTACTGATATTCCAGATATTTTTTTGTTGATGTATTCTTTGGGTTGAAGTCCTTTATCCCCTAAGACATTACTGCTAATACCTTTCCAGAAAACAACTAAACCAGCTAACATTCCAATACCGGCAGCTCCAAACCCATAATGCCATCCATAAACCTCACCAAGATAACCACAGAATAATGGAGCAATCATTGCACCTAGATTTATACCCATATAAAATATTGTAAATCCACCATCTCTTTTGATGTCACCTTCTTCATACAAAGAGCCTACTAGTGTAGAAATATTAGGTTTAAAAAAACCATTACCCATTATAAGTAAACCTAGAGCCCCGTAAAAGAAAAAATCGTTAGGAAATGCCATAAAGAAATGACCTAATGCCATTAATACTCCACCATAAAGAATGGATTTTCGATAACCTATAAATTTGTCTGCTAGATAGCCGCCAATCAGTGGTGTTAAGTAAACTAATGCTCCGTATGCTGCGTATATACCATAAGCTACTTCTTCATTATTTTCAAGATGAGAGTAATAATCTTTGATAAGATAAAGGGTTAACAATGCTCGCATTCCGTAGAATGAAAACCTTTCCCACATTTCAGCAAAAAATAAATAAAATAATCCTTTTGGATGTCCTTTCTTGTCTAAGTATGTTTTAGCAATTAGTAGAATAATTATTGTGAAAAGAACGTATGAAATAATCTGAATCATAGTTAAGTATTTTTTTAAATTAATTCGTCGAATATACTAATTTATTGACTTATAAATTCTCTAATATATAGTCTGTCATCAGATTATACAAATGTAATCTAGTATTGCCACCATAAATTCCGTGATTTTTATCAGGATAAACGAACAAATCAAATTGCTTATTGGCTTTAACAAGTGCAGAAACCATTTCGTAGGTGTTTTGAACATGAACATTATCGTCAGCAGTTCCATGAATAATTAAATAATTGCCTTTGAGACTATCAACGTGATTGATAGGGGAATTATCATCATAGCCCGAAGCGTTTTCTTGTGGAGTACGCATATATCTTTCGGTATATATATTGTCGTAATATCGCCAATTTGTTACAGGGGCAACCGCAATTGCTGTATTGAAGAAATTAGCACCTTTAGTAATTGCTAATGAGGACATATAGCCTCCATAACTCCACCCTTGTATACCAATTCTGTTTTTATCAACATAGGGTAGTTTAGCTAAGTATCTATTGGCTTCTATTTGGTCTATGGTTTCGTATTTGCCTAATTGAAGATAGGTCATCTTTTTGAATTCAGCACCTCTACCTCCAGTGCCTCGATTATCTACACATGCTACTATATATCCTTTTTGTGCTAGATGTTGATGCCAAAAGTAATTAAACCATCCCCACGAGTTAACAACTTGTTGAGATCCTGGTCCTCCATACAAAAACATAAAAACGGGATATCGTTTATTAGGGTCAAAGTCCGATGGTTTAATCATCCACCCATTAAGTTCTATATCTTCAGAGGTTATAAATGAAAAGAACTCTTTTTTTGTCAAATCAAACTCTTCCATTTTAGTTGATAAGTCTGCATTATCTTCAAGTACTCTTATTTCTTTTCCAGTATGATTATGAAGGCTAATGTAGGGCGGAGTGTCAGCAGTTGAGTAGGTGTTAGAATAGTATTTCATACCATTACTGAATGTACTTGAGTGTGTTCCTAAATCTTCTGAAAGTTTAGTTTTATCACTTCCGTCTAAGTTAATGCAATATAGACTTTTGTTAATGACACCTTCTTCGTTTGAGGTGTAAAAAACTTTGTTATCTTGATTCATGCCGTGGTATTTGGTAACCTCCCAATTACCAGTAGTGACTTGCTTACCTTGCCCATTTTCTAGGTTTACTAAGTATATATGGTTGAAGCCACTTTTTTCTGAAGTCCAAATTAGACTTTGGCCGTCATCGGTAAAGTTAGTGTTGTCGTGAACGTCGATATAATATTTGTCTTTTTCCGAAAATAGAATTTCAGAAGAAGAATTTATGGTATTGTAAAGGATAAAGTCTAGTTCATTTTGATGTCTGTTCATTGCAAGTATGTAGAGCAAGTCGTTAGACTTAGTCCAATTCATTCTTGGGATATACTCATAATCTTTTTCTAGAGAAATCATTGTGGTTTCTCCATAATCAATATTATAAACATGTAAACTTAATTTTGAATTGTCCTCTCCGGCTTTAGGATATTTGAATTGGTATTGACTAGGGTAAAGTTCACTATTGAATACATCCATAGAAAATTCTTTGACTTCTCGTTCATCAAATTTGTAAAAGGCTATTTGTTTTCCGTCAGGCGACCAAAAGAAAGCTTGTGTTAAACCAAACTCTTCTTCATAAACCCAGTCGGTAACTCCATTAATATATTGGTTTAATTCTCCATCCGTAGTTATCTGAATGGTTTTATTATTTGATAAATCTTTTATAAAAAGGTTATTTGAATTGACATAAGCTACATTGTCTCCATTGGGTGAGAAGTCAGCATACATTATTTTATCATCACTTATTTTTATTAATTTTTTAGTTTTTAAGTAGTAAATGTGGTAAATTGATTTTGAACTATATCTATAAATTTTTTCAGTATCATTTGCGAAAAGAACTTTCTTTTCATCCTTTGAAAACTTGTAGTTATTAATATCGATATCGATATTTTTAGAATCTATAATTGTGCGTATTTTCTTTCCAGTGCGAAAACTATATTTATTGATTTGTGAGTTCTTTCCATTTTTATCCAATTTAGTGTAGTAGTTTCCGTCTTGCATAGATTTAAAACCATTAACTGATTTTGGGTAGAAATCATAGGTTTTCCAAATGTTTTCAAGTGTTACCTCTTTTTTTTGAGCCATCAAAACGGTTGGTAAAATTAATATTAGATATATCTTTCTCATGTATATTTAATGTTTTTAGTATAGCGAATTTACTTAATTTTGCTAAAATTATGGAAACAGAATTTAACAAGATAAGCTTAGATGATTTAAATTTTTTTAATTCTTTTTTAGATAAAAAAGAAATCTTTTCTGATGATGAAAGCATTATTGATTATTCTCATGACGAGACTGAAGATTTAAAGTTTTATCCTGAAATTGTTTTAAAACCATGTAATGCCCAAGATATTTCTATGATAATGAAATATTGCAATAAACAAAATATACCGGTAACACCTTGTGGTGCTAGAACTGGCCTGAGTGGAGGTTCATTACCTGTTTGTGGCGGAGTAGCTCTAAGTTTAGAGCGTCTGAATAATATTATTGAAATTGATGAACGTAATTTGCAGGCTACTGTTGAACCTGGTGTCATCAATCAAGTTTTTAAGGATGCTGTAAAGTCTAAAGGCTTATTTTATCCTCCTGATCCTGCAAGTAAAGGTACTAGTTTTCTTGGCGGAAATTTAGCTGAAAACTCTGGAGGTCCTAAAGCTCTTAAATATGGAGTGACCAAGGATTATGTACTAAATCTTGAAGTTGTGCTACCTTCAGGAGAAATTATTTGGACTGGAGCTAATGTTTTAAAAAATTCAACGGGTTATAATTTAACTCAATTAATGGTGGGTAGTGAAGGAACTCTTGGAATAATAACGAAAATTGTTTTCAAGTTAATTCCTCATCCAAAATATGATTTAACACTTCTAGTACCTTTTAGTTCTGCAGAACAAGCTTGTAAGGCGGTTTCTGCTGTTTTTAGAGCTGGTATTACTCCTTCTGCTCTAGAATTTATGGAAAGAGACGCTATTGATTGGACTATAAAATTTACAAATATGAATATGCCAATTAATGATGATATTCAAGCTCATTTATTAGTTGAGGTCGATGGAAATGATATGGACATACTTTTTAAGGATTGTGAAAAAATTACGAAAGTAATGGAACAATTTGACTGTGATGAAATTTTATTTGCAGACTCGTCACAACAAAAGGAGCAGTTATGGAAAATGAGAAGATCTGTAGGAGAAGCTGTAAAAATTAATAGTATTTACAAAGAAGAAGATACAGTAGTCCCTAGAGCAGAGTTACCTCAATTATTAAAAGGGGTTAAGTGTATTGGTAAAAAATATGGGTTTAATTCTGTTTGTTACGGACATGCAGGGGATGGAAATTTACATATTAATATTATCAAAGGTGATATGAGTGAAAAGGCTTGGAATGAAGATTTGTCTAAAGGGATTAGAGAGATTTTTGAATTAACAGTTAGTCTAGGTGGTACCATTAGTGGTGAACACGGCATTGGATTAGTTCAAAAAGAATTTATGGATATCGCATTTTCTCAAGAAAATATAGCTATTCAAAAACGTATTAAATCAGTTTTTGATCCAAAAGGTATTTTAAATCCCAAAAAAATCTTTGTTTAAATTAATTTAAAATTATTTTTTTAGCCATTTTACCGCCTTTTCCTAAAATTTCAACAAAATATATGCCGGATTTAATAGCATTTAAGTTGAATTTTTCAAATAAAACTTCATTATTATATAAGATTTTTCTATGTTCTATTAGTCTTCCATGTATATCTAATATATTTATAGTTTCAACATCGTGGTTTAATGAAGAGTTTTTAATAATAAATTCCCCTGAAGAGGGATTAGGATAAATAGTGGTGCTTGAAAAATGTTCTTCTATTGAAGAGCAATCCACAACTTTTAATACCACTGTATCATTTGAGTAACATCCATTTTCGTCCTGAGCTATAACTGTTATGTTATTTTCTCCTAAAATTGATGCAGTTCCAAAATATTCTAGTCCAGTGAAATTATTGTTCCACACTACGTTTGAGAATATTTGCGCAACATTAAAATAAAATTCAGAGCCTGAACATATTATTAATGAGTCCATTTCAGATTGAATATTAATTTGTATTGGTTCAGTCGAAAATATTTCAATTTCATCACTAAGTTCACATTCATTATTGGCTGTAGCAATAACAGAATAAATTCCATCTTCATCAATAGATATTGAGCTAGTATTTTCTCCTGTGTTCCAAAGATATGAATCAAGGCCAACTAGACTTTGAAGATATATAGAGCTTCCAGAACATAATATTTCATTAGTACTTATTGAAAAAGATTGAATATATGGAATGTTTATATTTTCTGTTGCGGTACAACCAGCAGAATCATATGCTATGACACTATAATCTCCACTTTCATATACAGTTAAGCTAGTCATAGTGGTGTTATTATTCCATTCATATGATAGAAAATTACCTTCTGCGTTTAATTGTACACTATCAAAAGGACAATTATTTGTAGTTATTGTCAATTCTTCACTACTTCCAATTTTAGCTTCAACTTCTATAAAAGGACTTGAACAAACTTCTTTAATATTCCAATTATAAAAATAATAATAATAATTTGTTAATACTTCATTTCCTGAATACCAATATGAGCTATTAAGACTCATTACACCACTGTATACATATGGAAAAAAAAGTTCTATGTCATTGCTTGTTCTTTTAAGTTGTGGATTTGTTCCTCCAAAATTTTCAATATTCATGTTATCATCAGTTAATAATTGATAGCCTTGTCCGCTATAAATTTGAAAATTTAACAAAATAGTATGTGGTGTATTATCAGAAACAGGAATATATTCAATATGTTCATTGATTATATTATTTTCATTATCCATTAATATAATTTTTCGATTTCCTGCTTGATTAGTGTAAACATCAACAGATTCAAGAATAAAACTTTTGTATGCATCAAAAATTAATCCACCTGAACTATTTACTGAACCACTATATTCATTATTTCCTTCATGAGTTAATGCTCCTATGTTTGCGGAGTCAATTACTTCTGAATAATTAGCGTAAAATGAAGTTGTATTATCCAAAAAATCTGTTGTTAAAGTATTTCCTGTATAAATTAAATTTCCATTAACAGGGCTATCATACCAATTAATATTTGAATTAGGATTAGAACTTTCAGCGTATAATTCAAGTGATGTTGGCGTACAACTTTGATCGCCGACTGCAATTGGGAGGTCTAAAACATCAATATTGAGTATTTGTAATACTGTGTCAGTCCCAATTAAATTGTTTACCACTAATTTAACCTCATAAGTTCCATCACTGATATATTGATGTGTAATATTTTCTTCACTTGAAGTCTGATTATCACCAAAAAACCACTCTATTGTTTCTGAATTATATGACGTGTTGTAGAAAGATACTAAACCTGAGCATTCATCATCTATTGAATAATTGAATGATGCCACAGGTGGAGCAGAAGATGGTAGGCTTGTTACCCATACACCTCTTCCATAGGTTGCGGCGAATAAGCTATTGCTGTTTATATGATACTCTAATTCATTCACAATAACATTTGGTAGTCCCTGATTAAAAAGTGACCAACTATTCATTGTACTATCCTTGAAGAAAACGCCAATATCTGTTCCAACAAAAAGTGTTTCTTGTGGTTGGTAAAATAAAATACAATTAACAGGAAGATTGGGTAAATCATTTGAAATATTTATCCAATTTGTTCCTCCGTCATTAGAATGATAAACTTTATTTTCGTTTGAATATCCAGAAAATGTTAGCCAAATTTTATTGTAATCGTTAGGGTGGATTGCAATATCAGTAATAGTATTATTAGGTAAGCCAGAGCTAATGTTTTCCCAATTTTGTCCTCCATCAATAGTTTTGTAAATATTATCGGATTCCGCAATACAAATTACATCCTCGTTAGAGGACAATGAAATAACATCAATACTACCTGAATTATTAAATGTTCCTGAAATCATTTCCCAATTAGAACCGTAATCTAGGCTTTCATATACATTATCATAGCCTATTACAATTCTATTTGGGTTGTATTGATCAATTTTATAGGGGGTAATCCAAGCACCATCTGAATCAGGAGCAATATTATCCCAATTTTGACCTCCATTAGTTGAAATTGCAATATCTCCATAATATAGTTCTGAATACATAATTGATGGGTCAATTGGATCGATAGCACATTCCATACCATCACCTCCTCTAACTGCATCCCAATCGTTCTCACTATTGCATCTTAAAGTTCCGTTGTCTTGAGTACCTCCTAATAACAAACCATAGTCTGTTTGTGATATTCCAATTTTATAAAATTGAGTTATTTGTAAATCATCACTTATATCTGTCCATACATTTCCATTGTCTTCTGATTTATAAATTCCACCATCATTTCCTGAGTAAAGTATTCCATTAGTAGGGTTATATTTAAGTATGTGTTGATCAGCATGAACATATTCAATACCTTCAGCACCATACCAATGACTACATATATTGAAATCAACGCCTCCATTGGTAGACTTCCAAATATTTATTCCTCCCGTTAAAATTAGATTTTCATTTGAAGGAGATACAGCAAGAGCTAAATCATAAGTCCCTTGTCCATCTTCACCTGATCCATCAACTTCCCAACTTAAAATGTTAGGACTGTTTGATTGTAATGTAAAATTATATCCGCCATCATTAGATTTATATAATCCGCCAAATCCGCCACCACCAGCGCTGTATAAGATATAAACTACATTAGAATTTGCTGGGGTAACAGCAACAACAGCTCTTGAATTTCCTGAATTTGGAAGCCCAGATTCATTAGTTAGATTTTCCCATGTTAACCCATTATCAAAAGAACGATAGTATTTAGATGTTCCTGTTGTAACAGCATATATTTGATTTGAGTTAGATGTATTAAACTCCATTGAAATTAAATTTGGCCCTTGAAGAACAAGTTCCCAACTTTCACCTCCATCGATTGATCTATATGTCTCGCCATATCCAGATTTTCTAGTAGATACTATCAAAATGTTAGTATTATTTGGATTAATTAGTATTCGATTTCCTCTATATGCACTATTTATATTAAATGAAAGGCCGGTTGAAATCCAACTAGTTCCACCATCAATTGATTTCATAAGGCCATATGCGTATGTATCATCCGAATCTCTATCCCCTGTAATAATATACATTATATTGCTGTTCAGTGGATCTATTGCTATGTCAGACACTCCTAAGTTTGGTAATAAATCTGTGTTGGAGCTCCAATTTTGACCACCGTCATCTGATTTCCATAAACCTCCAGAAGGGGATCCTACCCATAGTATATTATTATTGTTAGGGTCAAAAGTTACATTATTTATTCTCCCAACACCTCTTTTACTTCCATTATTTTGAAGAGGTACTTCAGTAGGACCAAATGCTTCCCAATTTGCTTCAAATTGGTATTGAGAAGTATTTTTTGGTTGATTGATTAATTTTTTATATTCAAGGTATAACTTTTCATAAGGGAAAAAACCAGAAGGAAAAACTCTTGGTTCCATAAAAGCTTCTCTTCTTTTAAATGGTTTCCAACCTTTACCTTTTCCTATAGTCTTATTTTGCCAATAGTTTTCAAAATCTTCTTGAATTTCGTAAAGTGTTTTACTGTCATTATGAATATCAAGTGCCCAATTTTTTTGGGCCAATCCTAAATAAGATGACATTAAAAAAAACAATAATAAGTAGATTGATTTGAAGTTGAACATATGTGTAAATATTTAGGTACAAATTTCGGCAATTAATTTGTCTTAAAAAACCAAATAAAAAAAAACCTTACTTGCCAAGAGTAAGGTTATAATTTAGCTGTAAGTTTTTTTATCTTCTTCCTAAATAAAGCATTACATAATATGCTAACTGTGTAAGAGAAGCTAACGCAGCTACTACATATGTGCCAGCGGCCCATTTCAGAGCATCAACAGCAAGAGGGTGGTTTTGTTGATTTGTAATATTTTTACTGTTTAGCCAAACTAATGCTCTATTACTTGCGTCAAATTCTACCGGCAAAGTAACTAGTGTAAATAAAGTTATTGCTGATTGAAAAATGATGACAACTAGTAAGGCAGTATCCATACCAAACCAGCCTAAAAAACCAGCGCCTAAAAACATCATAATGAAAATAAAATTTAACATTTTACTACTGAATGCCACAGCAGGTACCATTGCAGAACGCATTTGTAGCCAAGAGTAGGCCGTAGCATGTTGTACAGCATGGCCACATTCGTGAGCCGCTACAGAAGCAGAAGCTACACTGCAATTATTATAAACATCAGGACTTAAATTAACAGTTTTATCTGCTGGATTGTAATGGTCTGTTAATCTTCCAGGAACTGATACCACTTTTACATCTCTGATGCCGTGGTCTGCTAACATTTTCTCAGCAACATCTTTACCTGTCATACCATTTGATAGTGGGACAAGAGAGTACTTTTTGAATTTATTTTTAAGTCGGCGACTAACAATGCCACCAACAATCATAAAAAAAATAATAATTAACCAAATCATAGATACTGTTTTTTAAAAGAGTACAAATTTAATCATTATAATTTAGTAATAGAGTAAAAAAAAAGTGCATCATTTGAGATACACTTTTTTTAAGTTTAAAATTCTTGTTTAGAATCTGTAAGCTAAGCCTAGTTTGAAAGTTCCATTTCTTTCATCACCATCGTCAGTTGACATATCCATAGTGTAGTTTGGTTCTACATAAAAATTGCCAAATGCAGCAAAGCTGTATCCTGCGCCAACTCTTAGATTATCAGAAAAATCTTCAGTTGTAGTATTTGCAGTTAAATAGATGTTACTCATATTATAACGAACAAATAATCTCATATCTTCTTCTTCTGCATGGTCAGCATGTTCTTCTTCAGTTTCACCTTCATGAACACCTTCAGCCATCATCATAGCACCAACAGTCCATGTGTCGTTAAATGTGTAACCAAAACCAAAGTTTGTTGTTTCAGTAAGGTTTTCAGCCTCAAAATCTTCAACATCTAAATCGGCTACAACCATAAATTGAGCAGATGCTATTAAGCTAGTAAAAACAACTGCAGCTGTTAAAAGCATTTTTTTCATAATTTTAATTTTAAAAATAGATTAATATCTGCAAATATCTTATAAATCTTATATTATCACAAAATTTTTCATAAAAAATTCTTTTAAATATATTTATTCTTAGCTATTTACATGATTAATTTTTTAGATATTTGTCAAAAATAATTTTTCAAAAATGATCAATAAACCTAGTATTCCTAAAGGTACAAGAGATTTTTCTCCT
>CEQX01056157.1_pt1 | contig 16914 bp, 14 predicted proteins | sample 356261 | NCBI WGS metagenome assembly CEQX01 (sample SAMEA2621076, study PRJEB7988) | marine metagenome | isolation source: saline water (ENVO:00002010), including | reverse complement strand
GCATCGGTCAGCTTCGTCGATGCGTTGGTCGGCAAGATTCTCACCGCGCTGGAGGCAACTGGTCAGCGCGACAACACCATCGTCATCTTCACCAGTGACCATGGTTACCACCTGGGTGAGCACGATATGTGGCAAAAGGTCAGCATTCACGAAGAGTCCGCCAGAGTGCCGCTTATCATTTGCGTGCCAGGCAAGAAGCCGGCCGTTTGTCATTCCTTGTCGGAATTGATCGACCTCTATCCAACGGTATCCAACTTATGCGGTTTGGAAATACCCGGAAATATTCAAGGCAAGGACATATCGGGCATGCTGGACGACCCTGCCGTTAAGGTCCGCGATGCCGCCCTGTCCAGTGGCAAGGGCAGGCTGCTGCGCACAGAGAATTGGGCCTTTCTCGACTACGGAAAATCCGGGGAGCTCTATGACATGGAGAAAGACCCCAAGCAATACACCAACCTCATTGACAATCCCGGTTACGCTAAGGTGCTCTCAGATATGAAAGAAAAACTGAAAGGGAAACTCTCTGAGATCCAGAAGAATGATTTGAGTGAAAAGCAATAACGTGAAAACCACGTATGCACCTACCCCAGAGCATAGATAATAAAGGCGATGCCGAGCAGTGCCAGAATACCAACGACGGCACCCGTCACCGCCGCCTTTCTCGTGAAATAGGTCTCATCGAGTTTAGAGGTATGGGGTAGTCTGTTTTTTCTACAAATTGAATGTCCAAATTGTCCAAATTACCCCACCATGGGAGTAACAGAATATGAAATCGATTCAAAAACAGCAGGGTGTTTCTGTGAACCGGAGAGATGTTTTGAGGTCAGCAGGTTGCTTTTTAATGTTGCCTGCTTTGGAAAGCTTTGGCCAAGAGGCCAAGGGCGACGATGCGGTGAAGGCGAATCGGTTGTTTTGTATGAATATCGGCAATGGGATGTGTTCTGACAACTTCCCGACGTCGACGGGCAAGGCTTATCAGAGCTCTTCTACTTTCCAGCCGCTGGAAAAATTGAAAGACGATTTTACTCTCTGCACGAATTTGAGGAACTACGGAAATCATGAAAGCACGATGTATGCTTTTGCTGAATACTCTGACCACACCAATCCTCAGTTGATTCAAGATTCAGTTGATGAAATTGCGGCTTCTCACCTTGGCAATGACACGCGCATTCGAAATTTGGTCGTTGAACAGAGGCACTCCTATGGGATCTCCTGGAAGGGCGGACTTCCGGTTTCTCCAATCACCAATGGACAGATTTTGTTCGAGACCATATTTGGCAAAGTAGACAAGAATAAGCGTGCTGAGTTGCTGGCGCTCAAGAAATCAATGTTGGATGCGACCAGAGATGAAGCAAAGAGCATGATGCGTCAGGTTTCTGAGGCAGACCGGGTCAAGCTGGATGAGTACTTTTCCAGTTTGCGTGAATCTGAAAAGTCGATCCAGAGATCCGAGCGTTGGTTGAGCGAAAAACACGTAGACGTGCCATTCCCTGAAAATATCCCGTTCAAAACGGATGGTCTTACCGAGTATCTGCAAAAGATTCTAAAATGCACCTACTTCAATGAGCGCTCCACTTATCTGGATTTACTCTTTCTGGCATTCAAATTTGACATCACCAGAGTGGCCAATGTGTATGGCGAATGGAATTGGCTTGGTCATCATACGGATTCCCACGCGGTTAAAACGGAAGAAGGGTTCATTAAAAACATTGAGGCAGACCAAGCCTATATGATGCAGACGGCTCGCTTCTTGGACAAACTTAAATCGACTAAGACAAAAGCGGGTGGAACCTTATTGGACCAAACGGTTTGTTTGATCACCAGCTCCCTGAGCATTAGCAAGGAGGAGGGCCCTCACGGCATGAAGAATAACCCCGTGATTGTCGCCGGGGGTGGCTTTGAACATGGCAAACATATCAAGTTCAATGGCACGGATAATCGCAACGACGTCTACCTCGCTGCCTTGCAGCATCTGGGTCTCGAAATCGAACGTTTTGGCACCAGTAGCAAGAGTGCAAAAATCTGACTGATCGGGGCAGTCAGATCGAAATCAAAAAAGGATCGGCATGATGGGATTCGCTTCCTTTCAGACATTTTTGATGGCCGTGGCTCTGGGCAGCGGCGCTCTACTTGGTGCTGAAGAACAACTTCACGAGCTCGATAAAAGCAAAGCCTTCTTAAACGCTCATTGTGTCAGCTGTCATGGCAATGAAAAGAGCAAGGCCGGTCATAATTTCGAGGATTTCGATGGCAAAGACTGGGCTAATCACGAGCTACTGAATGAGCTTTTGGCCGTTGTCAAAGAAAAGGAAATGCCGCCCAAGAAGGCGAAGAGCCAACCTTCAGCGAAGGAGCTGGCAGCCTTTGAAGAACTCTTGGGCGAGCAGTATTTCTCGATCAAAGCAAAGTTGCCTGGGGTAATCACGCGTTTGAACCGCACGGAATATGAAAATACGATCAACGATGCTCTATTCTCCAGGCTAGAGGTCAAAAATCACTTGCCGGTAGACAACACCAGAGATGGCTTTGACAACGAAGGCGATAAACTCGTCATGTCACCTTATGCCATGGATAGCTATTTTCGAGTTGCCTCAGGAATAGCCGAAAAGGTCGTAGGAGGCATGCCCGAGCCCTCTACAACTGTTTATACATACAAGAACTCCAAAGTCCGCAGATTAGGTAGCAAAGGATTTGCCTACTATGAAGACACCAATAACGGGCTGACCACAGAGGGATTTTATTACAGAGATTATTCCCGTGGAGTTGGCTTCGCGTATGACGTGAGATTGCCGGGTTACTATGATGTGAAGATCAATGGTCATTTCACGTTTTATGATCGTAACATTAAGCATCAGGAACGTGATCTCAATTTCAAGGTCGACCTTGGGAAAGAAAATGAACGGTTGAGAATCACAACCAATGTAGACCCGAAGATCAGTAGAGAACCACTTGCGACCCATGAGTTTTTATTAAACGATACAGTGCGAGTCTATTTGGAGCCTGAGCAGAACCTTGTTCTTTATAGCGAAAACTATCCTTATCCGCTGCCCAAGGATCTCAGCAAGCTCACGCGTATTCCCCCGCTGCCGAAAGATAAGGAGCTGTCAGAAATGCCAAGGGCGAGCCTGCACTTCATCTCAGCTGAAGTTACCGGTCCTCTCTATGATAGCTGGCCTCCAAAAAATAATTTTTACAACGCGTACTATGAAGACCTGAAGGGCAACGATCCACACGAAACATATCGGCACTTCATCAGGAAATTGGCCCTTAAACTCTTCCGCCGACCGGTGAGTGACAAGCAGTTGACCCGGTATTTCGATGTTGCCAAAAAGAGGTATGAACGGGACGAAAATATCTTCGATGCGGGGCAAGCGGCCTTGACGATGATGCTCTGTTCACCAAATTTCCTATACAAGGATGAAGGTGATTCCCTGAATCTTGACGACTACGCGATTGCTTCGAGATTGTCTTACTTCTTATGGAATTCACTTCCCGACGACCGTCTGATCCAGCTGGCTTCTGAGGGGAAGTTAAAGGATTCAAGCGTGCGTTCAGCAGAGGCCTTGAGGATGCTACAAGACCCAAAATCGCGGCGCTTTATCAGTAATTTCACAGAGCAGTGGCTTGAACTTCACAAAATAGACATCGTGAATCTTCAGGCGGATATCCTCGCGCATAAGTTTGGGGATAAGCATGGTGAAAAACTTGCGAAACTGAAACCCTTCATGGTGCAGGAAAGCATTGAGTTCTTCAAGGTGATCTTGAATGAGAACCTGAGTCTCCTGAGTTTTATTGATTCTGACTTCGTGGTGATCAACAGACCATTAAATGATATTTATCAATTGGAACTCCCTGAAGAAAAGGAATTACCGGACAAAGCCGACCCGAATGAATCCAAGTTGATAGTGAACGACAGGAAGTTGCGTCGGCAGAGGACCTTTCAAAAAGTCATGGTCGATAAAGAGTCCTTGCGTGGCGGCCTACTGACGCAGCCTGGCATCTTGATGATGACCACCAATGGCGAATTCACGAATCCTTTCTATCGGGGCGCCTGGGTGGCCGAAAATATCTATGGGATGGAATTGAAACTTCCTGAAAATCTTGAAGTAGAGGCCCTGAAAGCGCCCACGGAAACATTTACGATTAAAGATAGCATTAATGAGCATCGGAACAATTCTGCCTGTGCCTCTTGCCACAGCAAAATGGATCCCTTTGGTTTAGCCATGGAGAATTTTGATGTTTTGGGTCGGTATCGCGAGACTTACCAGAAGTTTGTCGTGACCAAAATACCCGAAGAGAAGAAAGACGGTAAAGTGGTGAAGAAAGAACGTATTACTCGCGAGTTTGTTGACACGACCAAGGTCGAGTCCGACGCGGTTCACCGTGATGGGCGCGCAATCGATGGGATTGAAGGTCTGAAAAGCCTGATGCTGGAAGACAAAGATAAGATTGCGAGGAATCTCCTTACCAAGCTTTCTGAATACGCGGTGGGAAGAGAGATGAATTATGCTGATTCAGAGACGATTGATCGCCTTTTGGCAGCTTCGAAGAAGAATGATTATAAGTTGCGTGATCTGGTGGTTGGGATCATTGCGGATGAAGCATTCACAAAGCGATAATCCAAGTCCTCCCCCGCGGCGCAGGAACCATGGTGTGGGGCGCGCTACAGCGTGCAAAGATACCGGAAGGGAATTCGGCCATCCTCTATTTTTGGGCCTAGTGTCGGCCGGGTGCGCACTCAGCCTCAAACCAGCGATGCTTTGCATTGGCCCCTGAAATCTTCGAAAGTAACGCGCTAATTCGGCGCCCGAGATGTCGATGTTTTGCCCCACTTTCTGCTCTGACGCAGATTTGTGATGTGAAAGTATTACGGGTTTCTGTAGTATTGCGGCGAAGCATGCGAACAGATTATCCAATCCTGGTGAAGTGCCCTGTTTTTCTTCTCACTCTTGCTCTTGCCTGGCTGGCTTCCGGCCAATTGGGTCAGGCAGCGGAAAGTAGGTTAGAGGGCGAGGTAGAGCGTTATGTCAAATCGCTGCGGAGCAAGGGAGCGCTCCAGACCAATGAGCGTACGGCTTGGCTGGTCTACGACTTCACCTCCGGTAAGACACTGGTGAGCATCAACGAAAACCAGCAACTTCAGGCTGCCAGTATGATCAAGCCCTATCTTGCTCTCGCGTTTTTCCACCAGGTGCGGTCCGGCAAGCTCATCTATGGATCCACGAGCAGGCGGCACATGGAGTTGATGATCCAGAAGAGTAACAACGCTTCCACCAACTGGGTGATGAGGCAGACTGGGGGACCAGTCGCGACCGCGGCCCTGCTCAAGCGGCATTACCCATCTCTGTGCAGGCACCTTCATCTCGTCGAGTATGTTCCGGCGGGAGGTCGAACGTATCGCAACCTTTGCTCGGCAGGAGACTACGGACGTTTTCTCCAGTCGCTGTGGACTGGAGCCCTGCCTCACTCAAAGGAAATTCTACGAGTGATGGGTTTGCCGGGCAGGGACCGACTCTACACGAATGCCAGGCGTGTTCCCCAGGGAACCCGGGTTTACAATAAGACCGGAAGCACGGCGCGGTGCTGTGGCGACATGGGGATTCTGGTGGCGAGAGGAAATGATGGTCGGTCCTACCCGTATGCAGTGATCGGGATCATTGACAGTGGCACGCGTAACAAGTCCTACGGGTCCTGGATCGCAAGCCGCGGAAACGTAATCAGGGAGGTTTCGAATCTAACTTACACCGCGATCAAGGCACGCTATTCGCTCTAAGCGGGGTCCAGGTTTTGTTCCGGTAACCACCTAAGGCCCCCGAGTTTAACGACTTCGGGGCCTTTTCCGTTTTGGGAATCGAAGTTCAGATGATTTGTCGAGATTGCAGGTCATTTGGTCCAAGCTTCAGGGAGCTCTCAACTAGTGCAAATTAGTTGCATTAGAGATTTATTAGCGATAAAGACCGGTATGCCGCCATCCGAGAGCCCTCCGCTCACAGCTTTGTATCGCGATCTCGCGGCAGGATTACATCAGCAGATGTATTTTTGGGGCAAGGATGCTGAGCACTCGGAGGGCAACCTTTTCCTTCGCACGGGTTTTCAGAAACGCCCCTCGACCGGGTTAAAGGGGACCTCCTGCTATCGCCTGCCCTGGAGTAACGGAGCAATTGAATTGCACGGCTCTCATGCCGGTTGGCTGAGTGAGGAAGGCGGGATGCTCTTCATCCGGCCACTTCGTCGGTGCGTCCGATGGTGTGGTGCTACGCCGCCAGTGCCCGGAAAGTATCCGAGGGATTGCTTCTCAGCCCGGGCCGATGAATTACTGCAAAGGCTGACGCGACCATTTCTTGATTGGTGGCTTGCGCACGAAAAGGAGGTTCAGCGTTTAACGAGCGGAACTTACCGGGAAAGCTGTCATCGACTTTTCAAGAAGCTTCCGCGTTCCCGAGCTTGGCTCCGGCCGGAGTCGGCAACCCGCTGGGTCATTGGACTTCGTGATTATCCGGCAGCACTACCTCGCGCACGCCGTTTTGAAGAAGCTCGCTGACAGATGGAATTCACCTACGAAAGCTATGCCCACTGGCGGGCTGAAATGACAGACAATGCCAAACTCACGCTCGATGAGGCTTACTGTAAAAAGCGTATTGAAGCCTTGTCTAATGATGAGGACCCCTCAACCAGCGCTCTTCTCAAAGCTTATGGTGCTCCCCATCGGGATCAGGTTCTAAGCTGGTTCGAGCAAACACTCGCTGAGTTGTGAGATGAGCGAACTATTTTACAGGCCTTTGCCTGAGCTCTTGTCACGGTTAAACCTGTGGTGCTCTTGGCATCAGTGCAGCTGCACGAACCCTGTGTTGTGATGAGTGAGGAAATCCTCCATACAGGGGTGCTCATTATCGGGGCGGGACCGGCGGGTCTCGGTGTGGCCGCGGCTCTTAAACGGGCGGGAGTTATCGATATGACGGTTATCGATGCGCGAGAAGTCGGCGCGGCTTTCCGGAATTGGCCACGTCAGATGTCTTTGCTGACGCCTTCGTTTCACTCCAATTCCTTCGGCCTTACCGATCTCAATGCAATCGATCCAGAGACTTCCCCGGCGGATTTTCTGCGGACCCAGCACCCGGAAGGTCGCCATTACGCGGACTACCTGCAAGCCGTTGCAGCCCATCATCAACTGCCGGTGCGCACCGGAATCCGCGTGAGTGCCTTGAGAAAAGAGGCGGGTCAGTTCATTGCTGACACGGACAAGGGAAATATCGTTGCTGATTATGTAGTCTGGGCAGGCGGGCAGTTCTTTTCTCCCCGCAGGGATGCCTTCCCTGGAGCGCACCATGCGCTGCATTCGTCACAAGTGGAGGATTGGAACACGCTCGAAGGAGACCAATTTACGGTTATCGGGGGTTACGAAAGCGGAGTGGATGCAGCACTGAACTTGGTGGCTTTGGGAAAGTCGGTGCGCCTGCTCTCGCGTGGTGAACCATGGGCTTCAGATCATCCTGATCCGTCGCGGTCGCTCAGCCCACGGACTCTCGACCGTCTGCGTGAATTGCTTCGAACATCGGACAAGGCGAAGAATCTCGATCTCGTCAAGAATACCGATGTTCGCCAGATCGAGGAATGCGAGGGATGGTGGACCTTGCGTGACCAGGACGATATTCCTTCGGTATCCAAGACTCGCCCGATTCTTGCCAACGGGTTTCATTCCGGTCTCGGTCCAGTCGAGCGTCTCTTCGCCTACAGTAAGAATGGGCTCCCGGTCTTTAGTGAGGAGGCTGACGAATCCACACTCGTCCCTGGGCTCTTCTACTCCGGGCCAGCTTTGGTTCACCGGAATGCTCTGTTCTGCTTCATCTACAAGTTCCGGGCTCGTTTTGGTGTGATCGCGCTCGAGATAGCAACCCGTCTTGGTAAGTCAGAGGTGGACGAAATGCTCATGCCCTACCTCAAGGCGGGCTTTATGAATACCGACCTTGATTGCTGCACGAACTGTGAATGCGCAATCGACCCCACGGATTCTGCTCCCGGGCCAGAGTCCTTTGCATCATGATTCAATCCGCTAAGATCACGCCATGGCTTTTGCCAATGGCCATAGCGGCCGGATTAGTCTTGGGGAGCCTGCTGCCGGAGACTGGAAAGTCTCTAGGGGCCTTTATTGATGCTCTTCTTTTTGGGTTATTGGTGCTCCTTTTTTTTGAAGTACGCTTCGATCCGCTTCGCCAGGTAACTCGACATCTGCCGTTTCTCAGCTTGGCGTGGGTAGCGAACTTTGTATTGATCCCACTGGCAGGGTGGGGAATTGCTTCTCTCTTCTTTCCTCGTGAGTCGGCGTTGTTCGTGGGCCTGCTGCTCTACTTTCTCTTTCCATGTACGGATTGGTTCCTCGGATTCACACGAATGGCAAAGGGGGACGTGGCGCTGGGTGCAGTGTTGCTTCCGGTAAATTTGATCAGTCAACTCCTTCTCTTTCCGATCTATCTGGGTCTGATCACTGGATCTCAAAGCGGCACAGATCTCGGGGGCCTGAACGCAGCTCTGGCACAGTGGTTTCTTTTTCCCCTTTTGTGCGCCGTGGTGTTGCGTCTGGTCCTGACGCGACTCCTGCGGAAGGATCACTTTGAAAAGTTATCCTCGCTCAGTGGCAATCTCGTGTATTGGGGGATTGCACTGGTCGCGCTCTGTCTCTTCGGGCAGCACACGAGCACCCTGACCGCTAACCCTCTGGCTCTCGTGCAAATCTTGTTAGCGGTGTCCCTGTTTTTTCTCGTGTCCTGTGCTTTAGGTGCAGTGCTTGCCCGTTGGTTTCGCCTGAATCACCCCCAGCACGTCCTATTAGCGATGACTACCGCTGCAAGAAATGCTCCTTTGATACTCGGCCTAACCATGATTGCTATTCCTGATCAGCCCTTGATCCACGCCGCACTGATCATCGGGTTGCTCGTAGAGTTCCCCCACCTTATCGCACTCGCGCAGCTCTTTTTGAGAAAAGGCGCGAGATTACGCCGTCCCCAATCCCTGCCGGAACAGGCTCGCTCCTGACAATCCGCTGTCCAGACCATGAAATGTGATACCCGGCCCGACACCGTCCGTCCCCTGTTTGAGATGGGAAAGGAGGTTCCTTCTCTTCCCGAAGCCGATCAAGATATCGCCGACAGGAAGGGAGAGGCAAAACGGGTCGTCAAACGACTTGCTGCAATTGTTGAAGATCATCGGCAGGCTGCCATTCCCCTGAATATTGAGCTCGGCGCGTCCGACCTGAGCTCTGTCCTTGGTGCGCTTCGTGACCACGCCCAAGGCCGTCCGGGCACGCCGGTAGGCGGCGCCCGCGATGAGATCCATGGGTATTGCCTCAATCGTCTTTTCGATGAGCTGATGGAAGAGCCAAGTAACATTCTATTTACAACCAAAACAGGCCCCGATTCGATCCGCTATGATGCGATGAATGCCAAGTTCTGGCTGGAATGCCTCGACCTTATGGAAGCGATCTTTTGTTCACCGAAGGAATCATGACTGGCGATTCAAGAATACCAGTTACAGTTCTCTCTGGATTTTTAGGTTCGGGAAAAACCACGCTGCTCCGGCGCTGGAGGCGGGAAGAGGCCCTCCGAGAGGCCGCACTTGTAGTGCATGACCTTAGCGAGCTTGGGATTGATGCTGAGCTACTCTCCGACGAGGGTGCTGACACGGCTCCCGGTGAACTGCGCGATCGTGTTGCCGCTCTCCACGGGGTTCATGCCCGGGAACAGCTCAAGCCATCTCTTGCTCGGATCCTTGGACAGATTGCTCTGCTCGATCCCCCGCCGCCGCAGGTGCTCTGCGAAAGCACCGGGGCTGCCCGGCCTTGGCCACTGATTTCTGCTCTCACCCAGGACTCTCGTTTCTTCCTCAGACATTTTATTGTTACTGTCGACGCCCTTAACCTCCATCGTGATTTTTCTGATGGTCGGGTTCTTACTGGCGAGGCCTCCCTGGGGAGCGATCCCGCTCTTCTTCAGGCAGCGCAGGTGCTCGCCGAACAAATTGCCTTCGCGAGCATTATTATCCTTACCAAGGTCGACACTATTCCACAGTCCGTTGCTGACGCTCAGGTGCGCATCCTACGCGCCCTTCAGCCCGATGCCACCGTCGGACTTTCCGCGCAAGCCGGTCTGCTTTTGCCTCAGTTTGAGGCGACCCCTGCCCCAAACCTTGCAGCCTTGAAGAGCCGGGCCGACCAGCTTGGCCTTGCCGACAGTAATGCCACCGCCTCCGAGGTTGAAGCTACCGTCATCCGCGACCCGCGGCCTTTTCATCCGGAGCGCCTCTATGAGGCCGTCAGTAACAACCTCAGCACGGGTCTGTATCGTACTAAAGGCTACCTCTGGCTCGCCTCGAGGCCCGCGCATGTCCTTCTTTGGCAACAATCCGGGAGTCAGATCGCCCTTGAGCTCACCGGGTATTGGCGTGCTGAAATCGTGCGCAATGTAGACGGCAGACTACTTCCTGAAGAGATCGAACTGCTCAAGAGTCGCCTCGAATCTGCCCACTCGGTTTTCGGGGACCGCCACAACGAACTTACTCTCATTGGTCTGCCGGATGCTTGTAACACGTTTGCCCAAGCTCTCCGTTCGGCGTTGTGTACCGATGGCGAGATCGCCGCGTGGGAACGCGGCGAAACCTTCCCAGACCCTTGGCCTCAAACCCTTCGCCAGATTGACTAGCCTCCCGTCCCTCGAGACCACTGGCCCGAGGACCGTAGTCATATTGAAAGGGTCTGAGAGGATGGCAACGGTGACTGCCGCCAGGAGATTGTGCTTATCGGTCGTGGCATGGATCGGAAAGGACTTATCTCGATCCTCGACCATTGCCTGCTTACCGAGGCCGAATTGTCCACCGACGAACAGAACTGGCAAAACCAGTTTGTCGACCCGTTTCCGGAGTGGGAGATGGACGGCGCACCCGTCGAAATTGTATTCTAAGAGGAACGAAACCGGATCTGGTATACCGAAACACCTTGAGATCAGGTGTGAGTATCATATCCTTTGAGTCCAAGCCGTTGCAACAGGACGGATAGAGCGAATTCACAAGGGAGACGAGAATTGGGGCCTTTACACACTTTCCTCGGAATTTAGTCCGGTAGTGTAATGAGGAATTGAAAGATTCTGTCTGTATTAGAAGCTGGGCCAGTCGATGCCCCATCCCATCCTCAGAGTGCCTTGGTGCGCTTTTGCAGTTCTTGTGCTAGGGAATATTCAGCTATGCGCGGCTGATGATCCTGTCCCGGGAGAGGTTTTGTTCGCGTTGCACGTACGGGAGATTATTGCGGAGAAGTGCATTGCCTGTCACAGCCGGGGAGAGGGAAAAAAGTTGAAAGGTGGTCTCGAGATGACAAGCCGGGAGTTGCTTCTTAAAGGGGGAGATAGCGGAGTGGTTTTGATTCCTGGAAATGCAGCGGAGAGTCTTTTTCATATTGCGACCACCTGGGAGAATGAGGATTACGAGATGCCGCCGAAGGAAGCGGATCGGTTAACCAGTGAGCAGCAAGACCATATTCGGGACTGGATCAATGCCGGAGCGCCATGGCTGGATGCCGGGCGTATCCGAGAGCTGAGAGATCGCTTTGCAGCGGGGGAAATCGTGGAGACCTCGGGCGGTCTGGGGGAAGACTGGACGAATCGTCGGTATGAGCCGGAGAAACTCTGGGCCTATCGCCCTCTCGAGGTAGAGAAGGTTCCGGAGGGAATACACCCCGTGGACTGGTTTGTTGATCGCAGGCTGGAGGAGGCTGGTCTGAAACCGGCCCCGACGGCGGGTTCGGGAGAACTGGTTCGGCGGATGACTTTCGGGCTGACCGGGCTGCCTCCTACGCCCGGCCAGGTTCAGAAGTTTGAGGAGGAGTTTGGGAAGAATCCGGAGGCCGCGGTGCGGACCTACGCCGGAGGCCTTATGGCCAGCCCCCATTACGGGGAGCAGTTCGGGCGCCATTGGCTGGATGTAGCCCGCTATGCGGACTCGGCAGGATTTGCCAATGACTACACCCGGCCCAACGCGTGGCGCTACCGGGATTACGTGGTGAGGGCCTTTAATTCCGACAAGCCCTACGACCAGTTTGTCCGGGAGCAGATTGCGGGCGATGAAATCGATGAGAGTAATGCAGAGAATCTGGTGGCGACGGGGTTCCTGCGGATGGGTCCATGGGAGCAGACCGGAATGAGCGTATTCCGGGTCACCCGGCAGCAATGGTTAGATGACGTGACCGATTCGGTGGGACAGACTTTTCTCGCCCACGCCCTCCAGTGTGCCCGGTGCCATGACCACAAATTCGACCCGATTCCGACGCGGGATTACTACCGGATGCTGTCGGTGTTCTCGACCACTCAGTTCGCGGACCGTGAGGCTCCCTTCCTGAGGGGCGAAAACCGGACCGGTTTTGTGCAGGCCGATCAATGGGCGAGAGAGAAGGTTGCTTACTACCAGGGCCAACGAAAGGAACTGGAGGAGACGGTACGGAACAACCGGAAAGAGGAGAAAGGTGAGGCAAAGACAGGGGACAATGGATTGGACCCCGGGGATGAGGCTTCCCTCGCTCGCATGGCGAAGAATATTTCCCGGCATCAGTGGGAATTTGATCGTACGAAGCCAATCGCTCTGGCGGTGCACAACGGGAAGACGATCGAACGAAGGAATGTCAGCTCACGGATCATGATGCCGGGCGATCCCTGGGGGAAGGGGTTGATGGAAAAGGACAGCATCCTCACCGGGGGAGATGTCTATTCGAGGGGAGCTTCGGTAACGCCCGGGCCGCTGAGTGCAGCGGTGACCCTGGGAGAGATGGCCACTCCAAATTTTCCGAAGGGCCGGGGCAAGCGGCGTCTGGCGCTCGCGGAATGGATTGTGGATAAAAAGAATCCCCTCGCCGCCCGAGTGATGGTCAACCGGGTGTGGAGCTGGCATTTCGGCCGGGGGATCGCAGGTAACCCAAGCAACTTCGGGGGGAGTGGATCCCTCCCGACTCATCCGGAGCTTCTTGACTACCTTGCAGAGTGGTTCATGGAACAGGGTTGGTCGGTAAAGAGGCTCAATGAATTGCTTGTCAGCTCGGCAGCCTATCAGCGAAGCAGTCGTCATCCCGATTCTGCGCAGCTCAATTCGAAAGATCTCAAGCGTGAGCTGTATGCGGTGGGTCTTCCTCGCCGGTTGACTGCTGAAGAATTACGCGACGCGATGCTTGCAGTCAGTGGGGAGCTCAACCGGCAGGTTGGGGGAATCCCCTCACGGCCAGACATTAACCGCGAGGTGGCTTTCCAACCGCGTCAGATCATGGGAGGCACGGCCTCAGTCTATGAGCCCGATCCGCTGCCGCGGCAACGCAATCGTCGGAGTCTTTATGCGGAGAAAATGCGAGGGCTGCGTGACCCCTTTCTTGAGACCTTCAACCAGCCAGGACCAGATCAGTCTTGCGAGTTGCGGGAAACCTCGATGGTCGCGCCGCAGGCCCTGACGCTGTTTAATGCAGAGGAAGTACATGAACGGGCTATGGCTTTTGCGGCCCGTCTCCTTGGGGAAGCCGGGAGCGACCGGGCGATACTGGGGCGCGCCTTTAAACTGGCCCTCGGACGGACTGCCTCGGACGGGGAGATTGCGGACTGCCTTGTTCACTGGAAGGCTGCGGTGGAGGAAGAGGAGGGGAGGGTCTACGAGCCTCTGACCTTTCCGGAGAAGATCAAGCGCACGGTGATGGCCGAGAAGACTGGCCGGCCCTATGAGTTCTGGGAGCATCTTCCCGCTTACGAGGCTTATGTTCCGGACCTGCAGAGAAGCGACATTGATGCCCGGACCCGCGGACTGGCACAGGTTTGTCTGGTCATCTTCAACCTCAATGAATTCGCCTATCTGGACTAGCCGGTAACCTGTCTTTGAACTGACCATGAATCAATTTTCCCTTCCGCGTCGTGATTTTCTTTATGGACTTGGGTCCAGTGTGGGTTCGCTGGCGCTGACTTCCCTCCTGCAGGCGGAGGAAGCGGGGCTTAAACCGCGAAAGGGCCACCTGCCCGCGAGGGCGAAGCGCTGCATCTTCCTCATGATGGAAGGGGGGCCCTCGCACATTGACACTTTCGATCCCAAGCCGGAGCTGGCGAAGCGGCATCTCCAAGTTTTCAACCGGCAGGGGGAACGGGAAAGCGCGATGTCCTCGGGGAAGCGCTATTTCGTGCAAAGCCCCTTCGAGTTTGTGAAAGCGGGCCAGAGTGGAGCGGATATCACGACGGAATGGAGCCACCTTCAGGAGATGGTGGATGACATGTGCTTCTTCCGGGGAGCCCAGGTAGAATCGGTGAATCACCCGACTGCCTGCTATCATGTCAACACAGGCAACCGTTTTGGGGGAGACCCGGCGCTGGGATCATGGGTGACTTATGGCCTTGGGTCCCCGAATCAGAATCTGCCCGGGTTCGTGGTCCTGCCTCGTAATAGTTACCCGCAGGGTGGGGGCTCGAACTGGTCCAATGGTTTTCTGCCGGCCGATTTTCAGGGAACGCCTTTAAGGCCAGAGGGAAGCCCCATTCTCGATTTGAGTCCGCCGGAGGGAGTGACGAGGCAGCGGCAGCGAGCCAACCTCGACCTGCTCGCCAAGCTCAATGCGAAGCATCAAGAGACTCGGGAGGAAACCGGTGAACTCGAGGCCCGGATGGCGTCCTACGAACTCGCCTATCGGATGCAGGCCGAGGTTCCCGGTATTCTTGACCTGAAGGGGGAGACCGCAGGGACTCGGGAAATGTATGGAATCGGGAACCCGCATACGGATGCCTTTGGGCGCAAATGTCTTCTTGCGCGCCGTCTGGTGGAAAGTGGAGTGCGCTTTGTTCAGGCGTATGCCGGTAACTGGGACAGTCACGACTACATTGAACGGGCCCATGGATCACTGATCCGGTCAGTAGACCAGCCGATCGCGGCTCTCCTCAAGGATCTCAAGCAGCGGGATATGCTGAAGGATACCCTCGTGTTTTTCTGCGGAGAATTCGGCAGGACTCCTGATAACGGAATGCGGGGTGGAAAGTCCTACGGACGTGATCATAATGCCAAGGCGATGGCAATGTGGTTTGCGGGTGGGGGAACCCGGGCTGGCGCCACGGTTGGCGCGACCGATGAACTGGGAGGGGAGGCAGTTGAGTGCGTGCATCATATCCGGGATGTCCACGTCACTCTTCTTCACCTTCTCGGTCTCGATGACAATCGTCTGACCTACTACCATGCCGGGCGCTTCAAGCAATTGAGCCAGTTTGGAGGCGAGGTGATCGAGGAGCTTCTGGGATAGGAGAGGGATTGGCTTTGAGCTAACTCGAAGCCCTGATGATAGTTTCAGACGATAAAGCGATGAGCATTATTCTCGTTGCTGAAGCCTTCACCCATCGTTCGTCGCACGCCAGATCGGGGAAGGCTATTCTCTGAGTGATCGGAAGGAACCTTTGGGATCCCTCCTTGACGACAGGGATGGCCAGCGGCAAGAACTTGGTGGCATCAAAACTTTTGTGACCGATGAAAACTGCTCTCAGTGCCCTCCTTGCTATTGCTCTCTTTGCTCTGACCGGTCCCTCTTTATTCGGGGATAAATCGGATTCGGCTGTATCGAATACCTCAGCGAAGAAAAAGATTGTCTTCCTTGCGGGTAAGCGCAGCCACGGCTACGCCGCTCATGAGCACCGAGCCGGCTGCTTGCTTCTCGCGAAGCAACTCAATGAGCATATGGGAGATGTGATAGAGGCTTCCGTGCACTTCCAGAAGGACTGGCCCGGAAATGCAGAGGTCCTGAAGGATGCCGATGCGGTGGTCTTCTATTGCAATGGTGGTAGTGGTCAACATATGGCCTACCAGCATCTCGACGGACTCGACGTGAAGCTGAAGGATGGAACCGGCGTGGCCTGTCTGCACTATGCGGTGGAACCGGGAGACGATGAAAAGGGCCGCAAGCTTTTCCTCGACTGGCTCGGTGGCTACTTCGAGACCCACTACTCGGTCAATCCGCACTGGACGGCTGATTTCAAGAAGCTTCCTGACCATCCGATCACGCGTGGGGTAGAGCCGTTCAAGATTTATGACGAATGGTATTTTCACATGCGCTTCGCAGAGGGCATGAAAGGGGTCACCCCGATTCTCTCCGCCCACCCACCCAAAAAGACCATGGAGCGTCGAGAGGGTCGTCACTCGGGTAATCCTCATGTTCGTGCGTCGATGGAGCGGGGTGAGATTCAACATGTGGCATGGGCCTACGAACGCCCGAATGGGGGACGTGGTTTTGGATTTACCGGGGGCCACTTCCACCGCAATTGGGGCCACGATGATTTTCGTACGCTTGTGCTCAATGCCATTGCCTGGTGTGCAAAGGCTGAGGTGCCTGAGGATGGCGTTCCCTCCGACAAGCCCACCGAAGCCGAACTGGAAGAGAATCAGGATTACCCGAAGCCGGTTAAGAAGTAACCCTGTGCGGTGGGCGCAGCTGGACATCATCGCGGGCCAACTTTCAGCGGCGGGCTTTAGCTGCCGTTTCTTTCTGGAAGGCAGAGGTAGTGCTGATGTATCAATTCCCGCCTTCCATGAAGTTCCCATCCTTCTCTCTCCTGGTTGTCGCCCTTTTCGCGCAGCCACTTCTGGCTCAGGGTGTCGGACCTGAGCCTCTCTACAAAAGCCGAATCCTTAAAAGCGGTGACGCGGAGCGCTTGATACCCATCGAAGTCGAGCTCCAGCGGAGAGATCTCTATCTGGTAGTCTCCAGTGAAGGCAACGGGAGTCACGACTGGTCCAACTGGATCGAGCCTGAGCTTGTGATGCAAGATGGCTCCAGCGTTGACCTTACCACTCTGTCCTGGCGGGCAGCCTTCAGCACGGTTGGGGCGATTAGGCAGGGAAAAACGTATCGTGGAGGCCCAATGACCGTTGCTGGGAAAG
>CEQX01025672.1_pt1 | contig 16925 bp, 24 predicted proteins | sample 356261 | NCBI WGS metagenome assembly CEQX01 (sample SAMEA2621076, study PRJEB7988) | marine metagenome | isolation source: saline water (ENVO:00002010), including | reverse complement strand
CAGGACGTTGACGGCAGTCTTGCCTTCCGACGAGGCAACTCGGCAGGAACGCCCACCACGGGTGTCCGGGTCAACGGGCGCATCGTTCTCGCTGACTGTGCCCAAATCGCCGATTTGGCCAAAGATGGCGGCCGAGTTCGCATTGAACCCCTTCCCGGCCACCCCGTCGTTCGCGACCTTGTGGTCGACACCGCCCGCTACGAGAGCCATCGCAGTCGCGCTGAACCCTGGATTCGCACCGATCCACGAGAGGGAGAGCACCTTCCTTCCGGACAGGCCATGGGTACCATGGACTCGGCGGCAGCAACGGCGCTTCACCAAGCCGGCGATGTGTTGTCCTTCCACCTGATTCAAGCCATGTCTGATACCCTCCCCCACGACCAACACTACGAAGGCCCAGGCGTCCACTTCCAACAGTGGCTTCGTGTGCTTGACCCCCGTACTTCTGAAAAGCAGCGCCGCAGCATCTTGAACTCCCTGCAGGAGAAAGACGGTGTTTGGTCCGAAGCAGACCATGCCAGCCTCATGCGCCACGGCGAAGATGGTCGCTTGGCTGCCCGAGCCCTCAACGAAGCCCGTGGCGTGCTCCTCAACCAGTCCCGATACGCAGGAAAATCAGGCCGCCTTGTCAAATGGTACGGTCGCAGCGTCAAGTGGTCTGGTAATGTGAACGAAACCACCCTCTACCGACAGGTGCTTGGCCCCTTGGGCTTGGTCAGCAACGTCTTCAGTGGCGTGTCTGCCCGGATGGCCTTGGCCTTCACACGAAACGGTGGCCCTCCAATTCGAGGTCTGCAAGCGCTGCTCGTTCCACCTGCTGGCCTTGGACGCATTCCAAAGATGTTCAACAGTCGTGTTCAGAATTACCACGAGGTTGTCAGCCTCTTCAATGAAATTGACCAAAGGTTCTGAGCTGATACCATGGCAAAGGTGGCATATTACCCCGGGAACGTCGCCCGTGCTGGCGCAGCGGAGGTCGAAGATTGCATCCAACCCCTCTGCCGAGCTCTCAACATACAACTGGTTGAGATTCCACGTGCCAGCAGCGATGGTGGAAACGTCATCAAGCAAGCCACGCCCAAATTGCAGGACGCCCTTGTCGCCCGTAATCTTGCGCTGGCCGAGGCCCAAGGTCTCGACGTGATGACCACCTGCGCTACGAGCCACGCCATCATGTGCAACACTGCACAAGACATGGAACGGGACCCTGTCTACGCCAGTACCGTCAACAACCTTGTTGCCCGTACCTCGAAGGTTGAATACACTGGAGAGATTCAATCATGGCATTTGCTCCACTACCTCGTTGAGGAGATTGGCCTTGACAAAATTCGAGATGCGGTCAAAAACCCCCTCAAGATGAACATTGCAGCTTATTATGGTCCAGACATGCAACGTGAAGGCGCCTGTGCCGGTGATGACCCGTTCATGCCGACGTACATGGAACAACTGATCGAAGCCTTGGGCGGTACTCCCATCGATTACGATTCGAAGTGCATGAGCGTTGGCTCAACCTCCATGCTCACACTCGAAGATTCATCGCTTGCCATGACCGCTGCGGTCCTTTCCGACGCCATTCAATCGGGTGCAGACTTGATGGTCAGTGCATGCACCGTTTCGCACATCAACCTCGACTCATACCAATCCAAAGCAGGCCGAGTCAGTGGCAAGAACACCACCGTGCCCGTGTGCCACCTCTCTGAAATTGTGGCTTTTGCTCTCGGTTTTTATCCAGACCGACTCGCTCAATTGCGAACCCGTGTTCGACTTATCGGCTCTTGAGCGTTTGTTGAAGAACGGCCACGGCGGCCGACGCCTCATCCAGTGAACACCCTGCCATGTTCACGAAGTCCTCTTCACGGGCCGAAAAGAGGCGGCCGAGGGAAGGTGAAGCAGCCATCAAAACCCCAGCAAGGTGCTCATGCTGACTCATGATTGGCTCAATGGCGTGTTCATAGCATCGATGAAGATGCTGTTCATGGTTGTCCAACCATGGATGCTGCTGCTCTGGATGGCTGAGAATGCTATCCAATTCACGGCGTGCGACGGAGATGGACGCTTTGAGGTCCCGGTCATGCTTTTCGGTGGTGGCGAGGAAACCGTGAAGACGCTCCAAGGCATCGTGCTCCCGTTGGGCTGCAACAGCAATGAAATGAGCCGCTTCCAACGGTCCTTTGACCATCATGACCGGGATGCCGAGGTCAAGTGTCAGGTGGGCGAGGGCGCCCAACACGGCATTTGGGTGGACGCTGTATTGGGATTCTCCACCCGTTTCAATCAACAGAAGAGGGCGCTGAGCACTTGCTTTGAGGCTGCGGCACTGATGGAGCAGCCGGCCTGATTTTATTGACTCAAGAAGGTCCCTCGCCGTTTTTCGTTCGATCAGCACACGTTCTGAAAGGCGAATGTCGCCACATGGGAGTTGTGTGAACACCGTTTGGAACCCGAGACCTTGGAGGTAGCCTGGAAGGGTTGAACGCCCTTCTCTGTGGTCGATGTAAATTGTATCGGCCTGTCCATCAACCTCGTTGAGGTCGATGATTTCACGGTCCGCTGCATTCAGCACGGCTTCAACCGCTTGTTGTTCGGGGCGCTGAAGAGGTTCTTTCTCCTCTTCCTCGAAAGCAAATAGGCTGGATTGCGCTCGTGGTCGAAGTTGGTCGGCTCGAAGGTCAGGAGCAATTTTATCATCGGTTATTTTCCTCTGTGTGCCTTTTTCTATAGATTCTTCATCGGTTGTTTTTTGTTCAGTGTATTTGGCCAAATCAACCTCGAGGTAGGTCTTCGCTGGAATCGTTTCTTCTCCGGTGTCCACCGAGAAAGCAGCGAGGGCTTGTTCGTTCACGACGTAGTTTTCGTTCAACTGCTTTTGTCGCACCAAACGCCCCATCAAACGGTGCATGTTTTCCTCTTGGCGTTCCGAGGCACGGTGGACGTAGGCGTCTCGCGTGTTCTTCGCGATGAGCACATGAACCGACCCCGCCCGTTGGCGTGCCGTCCGTCCACGGCGTTGAATGGCTCGTACCGCACTGGGCACGGGTTCGTAGAGCACGACCAAATCCGCAGCGGGTACATCCAATCCCTCCTCGCCGACTGAAGTGGCCACCAGGACATTGATTTCGCCGCTTCGGAAGCGTTGGAGTTGAGCGAGCTGTTGTTTTTGTGTCATGCCTTTTTGTTTCCCTCGAGAGGACTGACCGATGAAGGCGTCAGCCTCAACGCCGTCATGAAGATTGAGCAACGAGACAAGGCGGGCTACAGAGTCCCTGTATTCGGTAAAGATGAGGACCTTCCCGTCTGGTTTTTCGACCAGTTCCTTGGTCACTAATGCCTCAACCAGCCCCCCCTTTGGATGGAGTTCTTCAAGGTCGTTCAGAGCAAGTCGGAGTTGATGCACGACCGGAAGCGCCAGCATTCGGTTGGTTTTTCGTCCGTTCCTTCCTTCTTCTTCTGCCCGATTGAGAAAGGCTTGGGCGACTTTGGTTCCCTGCGTCTGCATGAGGTTCATCAGAATGTGCAGGCGTCGTAGGTCAGCCACTCTTCGGGCGGCATCGTAGCCCCGGACATCCCGTTGTTGAATGGCCCGACTGGCGCTTTGTTGTGCGCGCTCGATGTCGCTGCTGCCGATGTATTCCTTTTTTGGAATGAATCCTTGACGTTGCAAATGCGCCACTTCTTCGTTGAAGTGCCCTCGAAGCGGAGCGATAAGGGTGGTCAATGATTCTGGTAAATCCAGTGGATGGGTGTGAATCTTCATGTCAACATCGTAGGCGCTCAGCAGCGGATCGGTGCGTTTGCAGAGGTCCAAATTGTGAGCGTTGAGGTTGGTTCGAACTTCGTTGATGTTGCGAAGGGTTGAGCCAGGACTTGCGGTGGCGGCGAGGACCCGTCCGGAGGAGTGCGTGCGCTGGTACAGGTTTCCAACCTGGGCATAGGCATGGTTTCCGGTGGCGTGGTGGGCTTCATCGAGAATGAGAAGGTCAACCGTTGCGAGGTCAATCACACCACTCATGGCGTCGTTTCGAATCACCTGAGGTGTGGCCATGACGACCGTTGCTTGGTCCCAAATGGCTTTTCGCTTGTCGGGTCCGGTCTCTCCCGTGTAGGCTATGATGCGGTCGGGGTCGATGTTCAAGCGTTCAATGGCCATGGTTCGTTGCTGGTCAACCAAGCCGGTGGTCGGGGCAATGAGCACAATCTTTTGGGAACCGTTGCGCAGAAATTCTGCCATGACCATCCATTCGACGGCGGTCTTTCCAAAACCCGTGGGCATCACCATCAGGCTTGAAAACGATAGAATGCGTTCCAATGACCGAAGTTGATAACCTCGGGCGTCCACTCCTTCTCTGAGAAGAGGATGCACCACCTGAGGCATGAAGGTTAGGTCTGGTCAAGGGTTCAAAAGGATGATGTGGGGAGGGGACGGTTCAGTTCAACTTGACCACCGGTTTTATCTCAGAAAGGTTTGAAGGCCTTCAACTGCCATTGCGTCCCACGCATCCCTGCGGCGACCTGAACCGAACCGCATATATACGGGTTGTAAGTCGGAGGGATGCTCAAAGGTGAGTAGCCAGACACACTGGGCCATCCCCCGAGGACCCCAACTGGCCCATTCCCCGCTCGTGGGAATGCGCTTCCGTGTCACGGCTTCGACGCTGCATGGGCCCTCGCACGCCCCCCAACGGTGGGGCCACTGCGCTGTAGAAAACCCTGGAGGAATCCAAGATGGCAAAGCGAAACCACCCACGTCGTGGATCAATGGCGTTCAGCCCGCGCAAGCGAGCGAACCGCCCATTTGGTCACGTCAAATCGTGGCCCACAACCGATGCGAGCGAAGTCCGAGTGCAAGGATTTGCCGGCTGGAAAGCTGGTATGACCCACATTCTGGCTCGTGATTTGAACCCCCGAAGTACCTCAGCGGGACAGGAAGTTCGAGTTCCTGTAACCGTCGTCGAATGCCCAAAGATGCGCATTCTCGGCGTTCGAGGCTACGAAATGACCCCCTACGGCATGCAAGCCCGTGGCGAGGTCTGGGCAGAGGCCGACCAAATCGCCGACGCCTTCCCTGAACTCTTCAAGCGTGTCCCGAAGCGAAAGGAACACGATGCTGACAAGCACATGGAGAACCTCATGCAAGCCGACCTTTGCGAAGTTCGCCTCATTGTCGCCACACAACCTCACACCCTCGCCAGCGTTCCCACCAAGGTCCCTGACGTAATGGAAATGGGATTGACCGGTGGCAGCATGGACGATCAACTCAACTGGTCCAAAGAACACCTCGGCGAGGAATACTCCTTCGCTGACGCTTTCGAAGAAGGCAAGATGACCGACATCGTCGCCATCACCAAAGGATACGGATGGCAAGGTGTCATCAAGCGATTCGGTGGTAAGTTGCAATCCCACAAGAACTCCAAGAAACGCCGACAACACGGTAACATGGGTGCGTTCGGTGATGGATACGTCCGAAAGACCATTCGTCAGGGTGGTCAAACCGGTTATCATCAGCGCACGGAGTACAACAAGCGAATTCTACGAGTGGCCAACCCAGAAGACCACTCCATTACGCCCGCTGGTGGCTTCCTCCACTATGGTGAAATCAAATCCGATTACATTTTGGTCAAAGGCAGCGTTCCTGGTCCAGCCAAGCGCTTGATTCGCTTCCGCGACGCCACGCGAGCATCGGACAAGACGCTCCACGACTACGAGATCACGTACGTGAGTACCGCATCCAAGCAGGGGGCCTGAAGATGAAGGTCGCAACCAAGAACATCGTCAACACCGTGACCCAAACTGAAATGGACGCTGGAAAGCTTTCAGCTCGTTTTGACGTTGAAGTTTCCAACGGCTCCAAAGTGGCTCTTCCATCGGCTTTTGAGTCGGAAGTTCGCGAGGACCTCGTCAAGTTGGCCGTGGCTTCCAGCCGAGCCAACCGCCGACAACCCTACGGTTCCCGCCCTCACGTCGGAAAGCGCCGCCCAATGGCCGGTATGAAGCACTCCGTCGAATGGTGGGGCAAGGGCCGTGGTGTGTCTCGAATTCTGCGACGCACCGGCTCCCGCCGTGGTGCACAAAACCCACACACCCTTGGTGGCCGTCGAGCTCACGGTCCAAAGGTGGAGAAGGACTGGTCCCGAAAACTCAACGCAAAGCAACGGCATGCAGCCCGCAACGCTGCCTTGGCGGCGACCGTCTCCATGGAGACCGTTTCCGCTCGCGGTCATCGATTCGATGATTCGGTTGAACACCTTCCCATCGTGTTGGGCACCTACACCGAAGTCGTGGATGGCAAATCCACCGATTACGACATTGAAACCTTCAATCATGGCTCCGCAACCCGCAAGGCTGCCGCCATCTTCGCCGGTCTTGGCCTCGGTCCTGACATGGACCGTGCCCGCAGTGGTCGAAAGATTCGTGCCGGTAAGGCAACCATGCGTGGCCGTGTCCACAAAGTCCCCAAGTCGATCCTCCTGGTCGTCAAGGAAAAGTCAGGCCTTGCTCAAGCAGCACGAAACCTCCCCGGAGTTGACGTCGTTGCTGCCAAGGACCTGTGCGCTGAAGACCTCGCCCCTGGCGGCGACCTCGGTCGTTTGACGGTCTTTACGAAAGCGGCATTGGAGGCCATGAACTGAGGTGATATCATGAACGAATACGACATTATCATTCAACCATGGCTAACTGAAAAATCCATGGAAGCCCGAACCACCGAGCAACGCCTTGAGTTCCTCGTTCGCCGAAGTGCAACGAAGGCCCAAATCGCTCGAGCCGTTGAGGCCATCTTCGATGTCGAAGTGGCCAAGGTGAACGTTCGCAACTCCAAGCACGGCAAGCACGCTTCGGTGAAACTTGCCGAGGGCTACGACGCAGAAGACGCTGCCATGCGTCTAGGAGCATTCTGAGGTGATCTATCATGGGTAAGAGAATTCGTGCACAACGCAAAGGTTCGTCGCCACGCTACCGTGTGGCCAGCCACCGGTTCCCTGGAAAGAACCGCATGCCACGCGACAAAGACGTGGTCTGTGAAGTCACTGAACTGGTTCACAGCCCCGTTCACAGCGCTCCACTCGCTCGCATCAAGACCCCCGATGGCGACACCACCTTGGTCGCTGCCACCGAAGGCATCGCCATTGGTAGCAAAGTGGCCATCGGCGATAACGTTGCACTCCGACCTGGAAACATCACCGAGTTGGGCAACATCCCAGAAGGTACCGCCATCAACAACCTCGAACTTCGTCCCGGAGACGGTGGTAAGGTGGCCCGGTCCGCTGGAAACTCCTGCACCGTTGAATCCCGAGTTGGCGAGATGGTTCGTGTTCGGATGCCATCCGGCTCTTTGAAGGAACTTCCAGCAAACTGCCGAGCAACCATCGGTGTTCTCGCCGGCCACGGCCGAGATGAGATGCCACTGCGAACGGCCGGTGCAGCCTACTACAAGGCCAAGGCCCGAGGGAAGCTCTACCCGCACGTTTCTGGTGTGGCCATGAACCCTGTTGACCACCCGCACGGTGGTGGAAACCACCAGGCTGTTCACGGACCCAACTCCGTCGCTCGTGGTACTCCACCCGGCGCCAAGGTTGGTTTGATTGCACCACGCCGAACCGGTCGTGGACGAGGTAAGAAAATTTGAGGTGATGATGCATGGCTAAGAAAAAGAAGTCCTTTATGACCCCCAAAGCCAGCCGTCGTAAGGCACGTAAGCGCCTCTCGACCACTTCGGCACGGGTGAAGAAAGAGTTCACTTACCGTGGTTTCACCATGGAAGAACTCAACCAAATGCCCATGTGGTCCGAAACCGGTGAAGAAGACTACATTGTCGGCCTTCTCCCGTCCCGTGTGCGACGCAGCCTTGGTCGAGGCATGTCCGATGAAAACGAACATTTCCTTAACCGCGTGCTCCGCTCAAATTCGAACACGATTCGAACCCACCGCCGAGACATGCCCATCCTTCCCCAGTTTGTCGGACGACGCATCGCCATTCACAACGGACAACACTTCGTAGAGGTTGACATCAAACCAGAGATGATCGGCCACTACCTTGGTGAATTTGCCGTGACCCGACGAGGCGTGGCCCACAGTGGGCCGGGTGTTGGTGCTACCCGTTCGTCCAAGCACGTTCCTTTGAAGTGAGGTGAAAAAGATGGCAAAGCGAAATCAAATGGACCGACGCAGTCGTCGTCGACAACTCCCTCAACGCGGTTACACTCAACTCTTGCAGGGTAACCGATTGGCCACGGCCCGTGCCACCAACGTTGACATGCACGTCAAGCACTGTTTCGAAGTGTGCCGTGCGGTCAAGAACAAGACCGCTGGCGAAGCCGTTGCTTACTTGAACGAAGTGCTCCGCATCGATTCAGACCGAGCCGATGTTCGCCGAAAAGCTGCAGCTGTGCCCTTCCGTCTTGGAAGCGGCAACAAGCGAAAGCGACGCTCCGGCCCCTCAATGGTTGGACACCGAAAAGGCGGCATTGGTCCTGGCCGATACCCTGTGAAGGCTTCCAGAGCCATCATCAAGGTCATTGAGAGCGCCATGGAGAACGCACGATTCCAATACGAAGACATTGATGCCGATGAAATGGTCATCACGCACATTGCCGCTCATCGAGGCCCCATCCGCAAAGGATGGATTCCTCGTGCCCGAGGCCGTGCAACACCAAGCAACCACTACCGTGTGAACTTGGAAGTCTTCTTGGAAGACATGAACGTCATGGGCGATGAATTGGAGGACGACTTCTGAGGTGAATATCATGGGTAAGCAAAGCATTCTACGAACCATCGTTGACCGCAACGTCGAGCGACTGCTCGTCCGCGAGTTTTTGATGAAGAACACCTCCAAATCTGGGTTTGGCGGCCTTGACATCCGACGAACGCCCGGTGGAACCGAAGTCACGGTCCACGCTGAGCGTCCAGGTATGGTCATCGGCCGAAAAGGCAAGATCATCAACGATCTCCAAACCCGCTTGAACCAAGAGTTCAGCCTCACCAACCCCAAACTCAAGGTTGAGGAAGTCAAGAACCCAACCCTCAACGCCCAAGTGATGGCTGAGAAAATCGCCGCTTCACTCGAGCGTGGATGGTACCACCGCCGCTCTTGCCACAGCGCCGCTCAGAACATCATGGACGCTGGTGCTCGCGGTGTTATCGTAACCGTGGCTGGAAAACTGACCGGTTCTCGCAACCGAACAGAGAAGTACATTCGTGGCCACGTGAAGTACTGCGGTGAGACGGCTCTCCAACACATGGACAAGGGCTACTCGGTCGCTGTCAAGAAACTCGGTACCATCGGTGTCACCGTCGAAATCATGCGACCTGGCACCCGTCTACCTCACGAAATCAGCATCTTCTCCGAAGAAGAGCTCAAGATTCAAGCCGCACAAGCGGCCGCCGAAGAGGAGGGTTCCGAGTGAGCTACGTCTCCAACCGAGAAATCTCATCCATGAGCACTGAGGCTCGTGAAGCACGTCTTCTCGAACTTCAGGAGGAATTGCTCCAACTTCGTGCTGAAAAGGCACTTGGTGGCACCCCATCCAACATGGGCGCCTACAAGGCCACCCGGCGAAGCATTGCGCGTCTGAAGACGCACATGAACAACGATCAATGAACATAACGAGGTGATGGAGAACAATGGCGGCTATTTGCAACACTTGCGGACTACCCAATGAACTGTGCATCTGCCAAGAAATTGCAAAAGAGCAACAAAAAGCCATTCTCTCAACCGACCGAAGACGCTATGGAAAAATTGTAACAAAAGTGGAGGGCATTGACGACGCAGCAATTGACATCAATCAACTTGCAAAACTCCTGAAGAACAAATGTGCCGCAGGTGGAACAGTAAAAGGACGATTGATTGAACTTCAAGGAGATCACAAGAAGAAAGCTGCCCAAGTGCTCAAAAACAACGGATTCAATGTGGAGGTGCGATGATATGGAAATTTACAACCAATCCTGGATCGGACGTTCCTTGGCCGTAACCTCCTCCACCGATTCGACCTTGACCGGTCGAGAGGGAATCGTCGTGGACGAAACCCGCAACACCGTCGTTCTCCTCGATGGAGAACACCGCGTGGTCTTGAACAAGGCCAGCATCACATTCACCGTTGACAACAGCGATGTTGTCATCCAAGGGGCCATGGTGGGTCAGCGCCCCGAAGACAGGATCCACCGAACATACAGGAAGGCATGATACGATGCGAGACATTGGCGTTGACGTGAAGAGCCCCACCGGCGAGTGGGACGGTGATGTGAACTGCCCGTTTTACGGCAGTTTGCGACTTCGAGGACAAGTCCTTGAAGGAACCGTCTCAAGTGTTGGTATGCAGAGAACCATTACCATCGAGCGACATAATGTTCGCTACATGAAGAAGTACGAGCGGTTTGAAAAGCGCACCAGCGTCGTGTCCGCTCATTTGCCTTCGTGCATCGGTGAAGTCAGCATTGGCGACAACGTGAAGGTCATGGAATGCCGACCGCTCTCCAAGACCGTTTCATTTTGTGTCATTGAGAACTCTGGGGGTGTTGTCTGATGAAGGGCATCGCCGGAAAGCAGACCCGTGGTCTACCAACTGCAGCACGGCTGCACGTTGCGGACAACACTGGAGCCAAGGTTGTTCAAATCCTGAACGTCCTCAAGCTCGGTGGTACCATGCGACGGTATCCAGCCGCAGGTGTTGGCGACATGGCCAAGGTCTCGGTCAAGAAAGGTACGCCTGATACGCGCCGACAAATGTTCAACGCCGTCATCATCCGACAGCGCCGTCCGTTCCGTCGTGTTGATGGTACGTGGGTTCAATTCGAAGACAACGCGTGTGTCATCGTCAACGAAAAAGGCGACGTCACCGGTTCCGACATCAAAGGACCCGTTGCTCGTGAGGCTGCAGAACGCTGGCCTCGTATCGCCGCTAACGCCAAGCAAATCGTCTGAGGGAGTATCATGGTCAAGAGTATGAAACCAGGAAAGCAACGAAAGGCGCACTTCAACGCGCCCATGCATCAGAAGCGCAAGCGTGTCGCAGCCCGTCTGCAACTCGCCAAGCCCGATGCTCGATTCGCCGGCGTACGAACCGTCACGGTCCGTGTGGGCGACATCGTTCAGGTCAACCGTGGCGATCAATCCCACGGTGGAAAGCGACACGGTGGCAAGCGAAACGGAGACCCGTTGACGGGTGCCGTGCTCCGCATCGACGCTGAAAAGGGTCGATTGTACATTGAAGGTGTCAAGGCCAGCAAGGCCGATAACAAGGAAGAGGCGGTTCCAGTGCACGTCTCGAACGTGGTGGTAACCCAACTCGATGAGTCGGACCGCCTCCGTATCGCTAAATTGACTGGGAACAGGAGTTGAATGAGATGAGCAGCAACCACTTGAAGCGCTTGGCCATGCCACGAAGCTGGCCCTTGCCACGAAAGACCACGATTTGGGTGACTCGCCCAACCCCTGGCGCCCATGCTCTTGAACTGTGCATGCCAATCACCCTCGTGATTCGCGACGTTCTTCGTTTGGCGAAGACGGCCCGTGAAGTCCGATTCATTCTTCACAACGAATTGGCCAAGATCGACGGTCGAGTTGTCAAAGACACCCGTCGTGGTGTTGGTTTGATGGACGTTTTGACCCTCGGGGAAGAGAACTACCGCTGCGTGCTTGACCACAACGGTCGCCTTCAGTACCGTTCCATTAGCGCGGAAGAAGCCTCGTGGAAGGTTTGCCGAATTGAAGGCAAGACCACCATCAAGGGCGGTCGAACCCAATTGAACCTCCACGACGGTCGAAACATCATCGTTGATGACCCAGCCGAGTACAACACAGGCGATTCCTTGAAGTTGAATTTGCCTGACCAAAAAATCCTCGAGCACATCCGCTTCGGAGAAGGCACCCGTGCCTACCTCATCGGTGGTGCTCACGTTGGCTCAACCGCCGATGTCAAGGAATACATTGTCAAGCGTTCCAGCATGCCGAACGAAGTTCAATTCGACGGCTTCGGTACGGTCGTTCGCAACGTCTTCGCCATTGGCGATGCCAGCATGCCGCTCACGGAGGTGGCTGAATGAGTGCCGCAATGAACCCCATGAACCAACTCCGCATCACCAAGGTGTGCGTGAACATCGGTGTCGGTGAAGGCGGCGAACGCCTCGTCAACGCCGAAAATGTCCTCGAAATGGTCACCGGTGTCAAGCCTCAGCGAACCCTTGGCCGCATCCAAAACCGCGACCTCAAGGTTCGCGTGGGTGCACCCATCGGTTGCAAGGCAACCATGCGCCGCCAAGAAGACATCAAGGCCTTCCTCGCCAGTGCGTTTGACTGCCGAGAAAACACCATCCCTTCATGGAACTTTGACCGAGAGGGCAACCTGTCCTTTGGTGTCCGAGATTACACGGACTTCCCCGGTCAAAAGTACGACCCCGACATTGGAATCTTTGGTATGGACATCACGGCTGTCTTGGAACGCCCAGGGCACCGTGTGAGCCGCCGCCGACGCGCCAAGAGCAAGGTCGGCATGAAACACCGAGTTTCGGCCGATGAGTCCCGTGCTTGGTTTGTTGAGAACTTCAACATCACAATCCTGGAGGAGTAAAGATGGCAAGAGATCACGGAGAACGAATTGGACGAACCATTGGATGCCGCCGATGTGGCAGAAAGCGTGGTTTGATTCGCCGACATGGACTACGATTGTGCCGCCAATGCTTCCGCGACGTGGCACCGCAAATCGGTTTCAAAAAGATGAATTGAGGAGGGAAAGAAGATGCAATTTGATCCATTGAACGACGCTCTAATTAAGATTTACAACGCTGAGCAAGCTGGCAAATTCAACGTTGAGTTGACCCCAGCGTCCAAACTGCTTGGCAACGTGCTGAACATCATGCAGACCTCTGGCTATGTTGGCGACATTGAACGTGTCGAAAACGGCCGTGGAGACGCCTTTGTGGTGGAACTGCGTGGAACGATCAACCGCTGTGGGACGGTCAAACCCCGACACAGCGTTCGTCGCCAAGAATACGAGAAGTGGGAGACACGCTACCTCCCAGCCCGAGACTTCGGCCTTCTCATCTTGACGACCAACTCCGGCGTGATGCATCACTACGATGCTAAGGACGCTCGAATTGGCGGCAAACTGCTGGCCTATGTGTACTGAGGTGAACAAACATGGTAAAACTCGACAGAATCGAACACACCGTAACCATCCCTGAAGGCGTTACCGCCAACATCAGCGAAGATGGCGTCGTGACCATCACCGGACCGAAAGGTTCCCTTCACCGCACCTTCGAGAGCGATGTCGTTCAACTCTTCCAAGACGGGGCTGGACTCATTGTACGAGTGGATCTTCCACGACGCAAGCAGCGAGCCCTTGCAGGAACATGGAACGCTCACCTCAACAACATGGTGAAAGGCGTGACGGACGGCTTCACATACAACCTGAAAGCCTTCTATTCTCACTTCCCCATGACCCTTGCTGTGAACGGCAACACCTTCCAAGTCAACAACTACTTCGGAGAGCGTGTTCCACGAACCGCACACATCCTCGACAACGTGACCGTCAAGGTGTCCAACAAAACCGAAGTCACCGTGTCGGGCATCGACAAGGAAGCTGTGGGTCAAACCGCTGCGAACATTGAGCGATGCACGACTGTAAAGAAGCGAGACCGACGTGTCTTCCAGGATGGTATTTACCTGCTTGACAAGGAGTGATTGAAATGACAGAAGATTACGAATCAATGACTGTTGCGCAACTCAAGGAGTTGCTCAAAGAGCAGGGCCTCCCTGTCTCTGGAAAGAAATCCGACCTGATCGCTCGTCTGCAAGAAGCAGCCGGTCAAGCCGATGAAGTCGTTGAGGACGAAGCCCCTGAAGCGGCTGAATCCGATGACGATGGATGGGATGACGAAGATTGGGATGACGAGGCAGACGATGTTTACATGGTCAAGCAAAAGCCTGTTTTGGACGACGACATGAAAGCGGCTTTGGCCCTTCGTGCTGCTCAGAAAAAGAAGACCCCTTCCTTCCGCCGAACCGAATGGTTCCGCTACAAGCGATTGTCTCGCTCTGGATGGCGAGCTCCTCATGGAATGGACAACAAGCAACGACGCAACTACAAGTACCGAGGTTCGCTTGTTCGAATCGGTCACGGTAAAGTCGCCGCCGCTCGTTTCCTTCACCCCTCGGGTTTCCGTGAAGTGATGGTCCACAACACCGCCGATCTCGAAAGCATTGACCCCGAGACGGAGGCCGCCCGAGTTGGCGCCAGCGTTGGTGGTCGCAAGCGAGAGCACATTTACGCACGAGCCGATGAACTCGGAGTTCGTGTCCTCAACCGACGGAGGGATGTTTGATGCAAATCACGAACCAAAAGCGAATCGCAGCACGTCTGCTCAAGTGTGGAGAAAACCGAGTGTGGATCAACCCCCTCTACGTTGACCAAGTGGCCTCTGCCGTTCAGACCGACGACATCCGTGAATTCATTGATGAAGGCTGGATTCGTGCCAAGCCGGTCAAAGGAACCTCCCGTGTCCGTGCCCGTGCCCGTCTTCAACAGAAGCGCAAGGGTCGTCGCAAGGGCCAAGGTACCCGTGCCGGTACGGCCAACGCTCGAAACCCTCGCAAGAACCGCTGGATGCGAACCATTCGCAGCCAACGCCGCGTCTTGAAGGAACTTCGTGAAGACCAAACCATTGAGCCTTCCCAGTACCGCCGGTACTACCTGAAGGCCAAGGGCGGTTCCTACCGTTCCATCGCACACATGCGTTCTCAAATGACGCTTGAGGGCGTAGAATTCAAGGGAGGCGATGAATGATGGCAGGCAACAATCGACGTTCGATTTTCCGCCGACGAAAGGCTGGTTTGACCGACTACCGACGCCGCTTGAAGTTGCTGCGAGGTGAGAAATCTCGTGCTGTTGTTCGTGTTTCCAACACCCGCACCACCTGCCAACTCGTTTCGTGGGCTGCAGATGGAGACATGGTCTCCGTCTCCATGACCGGCTCTGACCTCGTCAAGAAGTACGGCTGGCCGAGCAACCGTTCGCTCAAATCTGTCCCAGCCTCCTATCTGGTTGGTTTCGCCATGGGCAAGGCCGCTGTCGCCGCCGGCACCAGCGAAGCTGTCCTCGACATTGGCCTTGCTGCCAACACCCGTGGAGGCCGTGTTTACGCCGCCCTCAAGGGAATGAGCGACGCAGGTCTTGAAATTCCACACAGCGAAGATGTCTATCCCGAAGAGGACCGCCTGAATGGCGCCCACATCGATGACAAAATCGCAGGAGAAATTGAAACCACCAAGAACACCATTGAGGGGGCCTACTGATGAGTGAAGAAAACGTTCCAACCATGGCGCCAGGTTTGCTACAAGCCTATGCACCCGACGAAGCTGAAGAGATGCCTGACCCTCGTCGTCGCCGACGCAACCAGGACGATCCGATCGCCAACCTACGAAAGTGGGAGCCTCGAACCCGATTGGGTGCCGCCGTCATGGCCAACAAAATCATCACCTACGAGGCGGCTCTCGCCTCTGGCCTTCCCATCCGCGAAGTCGAGATTGTGGACGCCCTCATCCCCGACCTCGAGGATGAAGTCATCGACGTGAACATGGTTCAACGCATGACTGACAGCGGCCGCCGTGTCCGTTTCAACGTGATGGCCTGTGTGGGCAACCGAGACGGCTACGTCGGACTCGGCATGGCCAAGGCCAAGGAAGTCGCTACCGCCATTCGAAAGGCCATTACGGCTGCTAAATTGAACCTCATCTCCGTTCAGCGGGGCAACGGTTCGTGGGAATCATCACCAGGACCCGGCAACACGGTTCCTTTCAAGGTCAACGGACGCGCTGCATCCACCCGTGTCACGCTCATGCCCGCTGCAAAGGGGAAGGGCTTGGTCATCGGCCAAACCGGCAAGAGTGTTTTGCAACTTGCTGGCATCGAGGACGTGCTGTCCCGCACCAAGGGTCAGACCCGCACAACCATCAACTATGCCGCGGCAACCTTCAATGCGTTGAAGAACATTAACACGACCCGCGTCACCAACGCACAGCGTGAGAACCTCTACATCCACTCCGGGAGGAAGAATGCATGACCATTATTGTTGTACGAGCACGAAGCGATGTGAAGGTTGAGCGAAAGATTCGCGAAACCATGGGCCACATGAATTTGACACGTGTGAACCACGCCGTCATCATCCCCGATAACCCGCAGTACCGAGGCATGCTTCAGAAGGCCAAAGACTACATCACGTGGGGCGAGGCCGATGCAGGTTTGGTCGAGCGCATGCTCTCGGAGCGAGGCCGCATGGTTGGCAACGCACCGCTGACGGATGCCATCGTTGCCGAACACTCGGATTACAAGAACATCAGTGAATTCGCCAAAGCCATCACCGCCGGTGAGGCTCAAGTCAAGGACATCCCCGGACTCAAGCGTGTATTCCGACTCCACCCCCCTCGAGGAACGAAGGGATGGGGCGGTATCAAGCGCAGTTTCGTCGTCGGTGGAGCCCTTGGCTCCCGTGGCGATGCGATCGGCGACTTGGTCGAGCGAATGATTTGAGGTGAACAAGATGGGTACGAAAGCAAACAAACACCGTGGACGCAACCGCTACCACGGTCGTGGAAAGAAAGCAGGCCGTGGCGCAGGAAAGCGTGGTGGCCGAGGAAACGCTGGTATGAACAAGCACCGTGTCATGACGCGCATCAAGTACATGCCTGGTCATTGGGGTATGCACGGATTCAACCGTCATCCTACGCTGCGAACCGTCTATGTCACTGCCAACGTGAGCCAACTCGAAGAGATGGCGGATGGTGCCGACACCGTCAACCTCACTGAAAAGGGCATTGACAAGCTTCTCGGAAGCGGTCAAATCCGAACCGCCTTGACCGTTATTGTCGATGAAGTCAGCGCTCGGGCCGCTGAAAAGGTCGAAGCCGCTGGTGGCTCCGTCGAATCCGGCGGAGACGACGA
>CEQX01041792.1_pt1 | contig 17011 bp, 13 predicted proteins | sample 356261 | NCBI WGS metagenome assembly CEQX01 (sample SAMEA2621076, study PRJEB7988) | marine metagenome | isolation source: saline water (ENVO:00002010), including | reverse complement strand
GGCCAACGAAGATTGCGTCGAAGTTCATCATCGTATGCCGGTGATATTGGACGACGGAACCCTTGACGCGTGGCTTCAAGATGGCACCTTACCCAGTCCACCTGTGGCAGGCTCCATCAACCGCTACCCTGTCAGTCGCAGCGTCAACCATGCCAATCAAGACCACCCTGGGTTGATTCGGCCGATTCCACGATTGTTCGATCAGGAATACGGTGCGTAGGTGCCGTCGTCGTTTTTGGTGTGAGGCGTGGGCTCAAACGCTCCGTCAGCGAGCTGCTTGTAATGGTAGCCATCGGTATGGTGAACCCATGTGAACGAGGCTTCTGGTTCCTTGGTGGCTTCGGTTGGTTGGGGCGACACACCGTCATAGTTGACCGATTGGTCGGTGGCCGCCTTGACTTCTTCAGACCCTCCACCGAAGAGGGCCAGTGCATCTTTGTATGCACCTGAATCGGCTTCAATGGTTTTCCGAGCATTTGGGTCCTCGCCACGCTTGTAGACGATGGGGGCTGGCGGCTCCTCTTCTACCTCAGCAATTGTTTGCTTCTTTTTGAAAGGCCAAAACGGGGGCATGACTCCGCCACCGGGGTGGACCACAAGAATGCTACGACGAGGTTTTGGTCAACACAGGGAGTCATTGATAGGGGATAACAACCACACCGAGTCATGCGGTGGGCTCTTCTTCTCACCGTGTTCCTTCTCCCAGCCATGCTACCCTTTGCTGGAAGTTGGGCGGAAGAGGTAGGAAGGGAGGCTGAAATCCTTGATTACGCCGCCCCAAGCCAACTTTATGTGCATCAAAACGAAACCGTCAGCACCTACATCACCGTCCATAACAAAGCGGAGCAAAACCAAGCCTTCACCATTCAACCGCTTTCGGTTCCCGAACCCTTGACCACGGTTGGACTGCCCACAACTGAACTCTTGGTACCCAACCATCTCAAGCAAATCGCCTTTGGTGTACGTGCCCCTGCCGGTGCAGCCTACCAGAACCTGACCGTTTCGTTTTCAATAACGAGTGACCTTGACCCGGAGTTGAACGAGACGGTGGCCATGGAGGTGGCCATTGTGCCACCGTCCAACCTTAACTTTGGAGTTGATGATTTCACGGCTTTCACGGTTGATGAACTCGTCCGTACTGCCGTTGCGGTCAACATCACCAACAACGCCACTTCTTCCGATGATGTGACCTTCACAATCTCAACAGACTCCACATGGGTTTGGGGTTGGAACATGCCCAACACCAACGGAAACGAAGCGTACATTACGATGGAGCCAAACACGCTCTCCTACGTGTATTTGTGGATTGACGTGCCAGCCGTTGTCAACGGTGCACCCCTCGCAGGAGCAGGACCACGGTTCACCCTATCGGCGATATCAGGACTCGACAAGGCGGCTTCAACATGGAGTTTTGACCTGTTGATGAACGAGAAGAAAAACGCCAGCATTGACCACATTGATGAACTTCTGGAGGTGGCGCCGAATCAAGATGGCCGGCTCAACGCCGTGGTTCGGAACGTTGGGAACACACCGAACACACTCAACATGACCTTGCAAGCGCTCACCGCAGAGGGAACACCCGTTCCGGGGACAAGCCCATCCGACCGGTTCAACACAAGTGGTTGGGTCGTCGCCTTGTTTGGTGGCCTTGAAGACGTGGTCCTGCAGCCCAACGAATCCAGAACCATTGAGATTGGATTCCAAGCGCCGAACGAATTTCAAGGCGAGATGCATGTAGAATTGCAAGTCTTTGCGGACGGTGCAAGGGCGAACCTTCGAACGATCAACACCGTGGCGAAAATTGACCGAGTCTCGTCCGGAACACTCGCCGCTGAAATTTCAAATTGCCAATCCATTCTTCCCAACCAATCATGCACCGTGAACCTCAGCGCCCAAAACACAGGGAATTCCGTCAACACCTACTTCCTACGAGAAGTCAGCACAACCGGGGGATTCGCCGTTGACCTTCCAGCTGAAGGCCTGTTCATCCTCCCCAATCAGGTAAAACCGTTTGCTGTTACAACCATCACGGCACCAGAGGATGCCATGGCTTTTGTCATGGGCAGTACCACCTTGGAGTTGTTGGATGACCAAGGGGTTGTGGCCGATTCCGTTGAAGTTGAAATGAAAGTAGCACCTGAGATCAAATGGACGTTTCGAAACGTCGAAGAGCAGGTCAACGCCAAGGGACGCCTCTCCATTGCGATGGAAGTGAGAAACGACGGTAACGCCGTGGATGGCTTGAGCGTTCAACTCCAATCGAGCCACTCGGTTGACATGGGGTTCATCCCGCCCGAAATCGCGGTCTACGAGGATGGTGTTGAATACCCGCGCTCATTTGAAGTCAGCAACATCCCATTGAATTCCAATTTCACCATCCGAGCATGGGTCCAGTTACCCCAAGACCAATCCACCAACGGCACGGTGTACATCAACACCACCATACGCTCGAGGTTGGCCCCCGAAATTCCCTTTGTTCATACCAGCACAGGTGACTACCTCGGCGTGTCCTGGCAACCTTCCGAACTGGAGGATGAGGGGATTGATTGGAGCGGCATGGCCTCCACGGTTGCCCTCTACATCGAAGCATGGTGGGGAGTGGCCTTCAGCATCTTTCTCGCCTCGGCCATCCTCTACAAGGCCGTGATTGACCGTCAGCGGCGAATTGAGGAAATTGAAACCCTCCCCTATCAGCAAACCTCTGAACATTCGGAGGATTGGATGTCGCAATACCAAACCGAAACGCCTGAGCCGAAGACCGAAGTTCAGGCCGGCCCTGTTCAAGAAGTCCCCAAAGCCACCTACGAAGCCATGTTCAGGCATCAACACGGCGTTGCAGAACCAACACGAGCGAGTGTGGACACTGCGCTGGTCGCAGCGGCCACCGATGTCCTCGACCGCCGAACCGAAGCCTCGGAAAACAAAGCCAATGCCTCACTTGAAAGCATCCAACCCCGCGATGTTGAAACGCCGCTGGAGGCCACCGAGAAATTGGTTCAACCCCCGAGGGAACCTTCACCGCATCCACCGGTGCAAACATCGTCAAGCGAACCAGTTGATGATCTGGAATTCTGAGGTGATTGCTTGCTGGTGGGAATTGATGAGGCAGGAAGAGGCCCGGTCCTCGGACCTCTTGTCATCGGCATCTGCTGCGTACCGGATGATGCCGAACCGCTTCTCACCAGCAAAGGAGTCAAAGATTCAAAGGACCTGTCTCCAAAAAAGCGTCAAGAAATTGAAGCCTGGTTTCATCAACAACCGACCGAAGATGGATGGTTCGGTACAACCGTTTCCATTGACCCGGAAACGATTGACTTCGCCCTCCAGGACCAAGGATTGAACTGGTTGGAGGTGGATGGCTTCCGCGAAGCGATGATGCACCTGCCCCATCGGGAACATCTCCGTATTGTAGCCGATGCTTGCGATGTAAACGCTCAACGATTTACCAAACGAATCACGGAAGGCGTTTCCGGCTGGCCATGGAAGGGAAGCGAAATGGTCTCGGAACACAAAGCAGACGAGCATCACCCTGTCGTCTCCATGGCCAGTATATTGGCCAAAGAAGAACGGGACAGGTCAATGCAAGCCATGTCCGAACGGGTTGGCATTCAGTTGGGATCGGGCTATCCAGCCGACCCCACCACCAAGGCATCCCTTGAACACCTTATTCTCCAGTCTGGAATCGATGAGCAGGTCCGTTGGGGCTGGGCCACCGTCGAGCGATTTTGGAGGGAGCATCGGACAGGAGACCTTCCCGTGAGGGGCGTTCAACGCACAATTCAACAGCAGCTTTTCCATGAAGATGAATCACGCATTTCTTGAAGGAGCGTTGTCAGCAGGGAGCGAGCGACATGGATTGGCAACCCGACCAAACGACGAAGGATTTGATTCGTCATGTTGCCATGCAAAACGTGCTGGAGTACGAAGGCAAAGCAGCGGTTGGCTCTGTCATCGGTCGCATCATGGGCATGAGGGGCGACCTTCGACAACATGGGAAGGTCGTAACGGGTTTGGTTGGTACAGAGGTCGAAGCGGCCAACACCATGGCCGCTGAACACGGCCTGGATGCCGTCCGAGAAGTGCTTGAAAAAGAAGCGCCTCATCTTCTCGAAAAGCGAGAAGTCAAGGCTCGACGTGAAGGATTACCCGACCTCAAAAACGCCGAAAAGGGAAAGGTCGTCCTCCGTTTTGCACCCAACCCAAATGGCCCGCTGTCCTTTGGCCACGCTCGTGGATTGGTCATCAACAGCAGTTATCGAGAAACGTATGAGGGCGAATTTATTCTCCGATTTGACGACACCGATACCAAGGTCAAGCCGCCGATGCTCGAGGCCTACAACATCATTCAGGAAGAGACGGAGTGGTTGACAGGAAGAAAACCCGACCGGGTTATTTTCGCGTCGGACCGTATTGAGGAATATTACAGCCATGCCACCACGATGTTGGAAGAAGGATTTGGTTATGTTTGCCGTTGTACGGCAGATGAATTCAAAGAATTTCGTATCTCGAAAACGAATTGTCCCTGCCGATCTCAACCAATCTCGGACAACCTCGTCTTTTGGAAACGCATGCTCGATGGAAAATTTAGCCCCGGAGAGGCCGTCGTTCGTGTCAAAACCGACATGCAACTCAAAAATCCTGCCCTGAGGGATTGGCCCGCATTGCGTCTTCAGGACACAAAAATGCACCCGCATCCCCGTCCAGAAGTGGGTTCCAACTACGTTGTGTGGCCACTGCTCGACTTCCAAAGTGCGGTTGAGGACCATCTCCAAGGAGTCACCCACATCATCCGGGGCAAGGATTTGATGGACTCAACCCGAAAGCAAACCTTGCTGTACGAACATTTTGGTTGGACCTATCCCGAAACGATGTATTGGGGTCGCGTCAAAGTGCACGAATGGGGTGGATTTTCAACCTCTCAAATGCGGTCTGACATTGAAAGCGGGACGTACGACGGATGGGATGACCCAAGATTACCAACCCTGGCCGGCTTGCGCAAGCGAGGAACCCAAGCCAAAGCCCTTCGCAATTTCTGGATGGAACTTGGCATCACTCAAAAGGACATATCCGTCCCCTTGGCAACCTTGTATTCTCACAACACGAAAGTCATCGATGACGAAGCACCACGCTTGGCTTTCGTGCGCCACGCTGCTGATTTTGCCCTGGAAGGCGACCATCCTGACCAACTGACCATTCCGGTTCACCCCAATCACCCCGACATGGGTCAACGTACATGGGACTTGAGAGGGGGTCAAGTTTGGCTGGAGAGCGATGACCTCGAAAAAATGGACCTCCGCTTGAAAGAATTTGCAGACGTTGCTCTCCATGACCGTATCGCTCGCGTTGAAAGCATGGAGAGAAGCGACCAGAGGCCCATCGTTCATTGGTTGCCCCACAAAACATCATCCGAAGCGGTTGTCATGGGCACGAAGAACAACACGCTCTTCCACATCGAGGGGCGGCTTGAAAACCACAAATACGGTCCAGGAACCATCGTTCAACTTGAGCGAGTGGGCTACGCCATCATCATCGACGGCAGCACGTTGCTGCTTTGTCACGAGAAACTTCAGGACGATTGAAGAAAGCAAGAACCAAGACCTGCGAGCCCTCTCGTGGTCACATGGGTAAGAAAGTCGCTGACCTCACGCTGGACGATGAACACATGACGGTTGGAGTTGAAGATACACTCCAAGAAGCTGCAAAACGCCTGTTAACCATTTCAGGTGGTGTGGTTGTTGTGCTTGACGATGACCAACGAGTCAAGGGTGTGTTGGGACAGCGTCAATTGATTAAGGCTCTGAGCGAAGGCATTGACGCTTCGGCGACCCAGTGCCATAATCACATGGAAATGGATTTCATGAAAGTGAAGTTGACCGATTCCCTCAAAGCTGTTCTCGCCGATGTACGCCTGCGCAGTCCACAAGCCGTCATCGCTGTGGATGAACACGACGAATTCGTGGGCTATTTTTCCCCAGGCGATTACCAAGAGGCTGTTCAACTCGTTGACAACCTCAAAGGATTGAACCTGTGATCAAGCGACCAGCTTGATCACGCGACCGCAACCCCCACAGTTGAACCGGTGAGGACGTTCATCGGTCGTGACTTCGTTGAGTGTTTGGCACGCAGGACAAGGAATCTTGGGGTAATTTGGTTTTGCTGATTGACGAGGAGGACCCACCAATCTCGGACTGGCCACGGCGGTGACAATCCATATGACAGCGACACCTCCCAAAGCGATGCCAATGAACGCAATTGGATAACCGAACATGGTCACCAAGAGAACAAACGGAGCCAAGATGATCTCGAGGTAAAGGTAGGTTCGACGACGAGAACGGGTCAAGCGAAGTCCGATGAAGAACGCCCCAATAAGTCCGACCAAGGTCAGCACGGTCAGCGTAAGTGGAGCATAAACTGGCGAGGCGGTGGGCAGGGTGGACAGGGCAAAGGTTTCACTTTGGTCAATGTCATCACCCTGCATGCTGATTTGGTCCCCCCAAGGCATCCGTGAAACCGAGAAATCAAACGCTTTAGATTCTCGAACAATGCTGTTGCTCAGCGCCGTCATGGCAGACGAACGGGCGTTCAATGTCAACGAATAATCGCTCCAAAGCGGGGCAGGTTGGACCACGATGAAATTCCGAAGCAGATCAATTCGCATGCCGTCCTCAACGATTTCGGTGGTGGAGAACCGGAGGGTGACTGGGTGATTAATGACAGCGTTCTCGCCGTTCAAATCCACCTCGATCTTGAGTTCATTGAATGCCCGAAAGTCACCCAGCAATTCCTCCGTATCCAGCCCGAGACCTGCGTTCATGTACATCGGTCCAAGGCTCACCATCTGCCGTTCAAATTCTGAGCGCTCAACTTCCTCAATAAAACGGCTGACCCGGTCCTCTTCCGAGACGGCCCCCGCAGAAAAAGCCCGAAGCATAGGGGAAAGGGATGGATTCTCATCACCGATGTGGTCCATCCCCCACCGCATCCAAAACGCCATCTCGTTGTCAATGGTGATGGTGGTGATTCGCTCGAGCATCAACCCACCGTCCCTGCTTTCAAGGTTCATGGCGATGTCGAGGATCATGCTGCTGCCAGAACCATCGGTTCGCAGCGGCTCATCCGGAGGATAGTATGTGCCCGTTCCACCACCGGTGTCAAAGGTCTCAATTTCGTAGGTGTTCGCGCCGCGGAGCGAAGGTTGGCCTGGTTGGAATTCCAGTTCAACCTCGACGTTGATGGTTTCAGTCCCACCGGCGGCTCCGGTCCATGTCCATGTGACACGAACCGTATCTCCAACCGCCGTTTCAATGGGGTCTCCAGATACGGGATTACCGTTCACTTTGAGCATGATGGATTCTGCCATCGCCAATGTGGAGAGGCCCCATGGTGAATCCAGACGCACGGCGAGGTAGACATCGGAACCTTCAACCTCTGGCTCAACCATGAAAATGTCCATCAGTGGAACGGTCGCTTCAAGTGATGAAGACTCGTCTTCGCTTCCCCAAAAGAACTCCAACTTCGCCTCTGCGGCGGGCACGCTAAACAACACGGCTTGGACCGTCAATTCAATTTCAATGTTGGACGAGCCACTCGTGGTGAAGGATTCAACATCGATGTCGAAGGAAAGTGAGCCACTCCCCTGTGCGAGGAAGGATGAACCCGGTTCGGTTTCGGCACTGAAACTCTTCGAACCAACGCTCACGGTTGCCGTGGCGTTGATCCGCACGCCAGCAGCGTTGGAGACTTCGTAGTTGATGGCGAAGGTCCATGTTGAGGCAGGAACATCGCCCGCCCACGTGTTTGGAAGCAACCAACGCCCAATGCTCTCTTGAGAGGAGATGGAGGTTTCAACGCCCACCGATTGCGCCTCTTCCCCCAAATCTGCCGCAAACGGCGTCAGGCGCTTGTTGCTATCACTTCCAATGAGGTAGAGTTCAACTGGAGCTGCATCACAGCACACCAAGGTGTCCTCGCTGGAGGCTGCTTGACCGGAGCCAACGAACGGGGTGACAACGGTCACCAGTAAAATCGCACACAGAAAAAGAGCACGACGCATGGTTCCCGTAGCAAGCCAAGAGCCAATGGCTCATAACTTCAACTCCTATGCGTGAGGACTTTCCCCTCAAAGCGCCTTTTCGAGGAGCGCTCCAAGTTCCTTTTCAAACAAGGTCACAAGCGCTTCCCCGACCTCTCCTTGCAACTCGTCGGGCAGGAGGCGCAAACCAAGTCGTGTCGCTGCGCGAGTGGCTTTCAGTTCAGCATAAATGCTACGGGCTTTGGAATGGAAATAGTAGGCCACTGCCTCCTTGATCTCCGCTTTGAGTTCGGGATCGTCGTCAACCTTCGCACGGATGTGACTTTTCAATTCGTCTTTGACGAGGTCACGGAACGCTTCGATGACCAAATCCTCGGTTGACATCAATTCTTGAATCTGGTTTTGGATGCTTCCGGTTAACAGTCGCTCAATCGCCATGGAATAGCGAAGCACGCCTAAGGTTTGAATCCGTCGCTCAATCCGAACTTGACAAATGACCCGTTCGGAGCCAACGGTCAAGGAGCGTTGAGGCGAACAAGCGACCCTCTTCCTGTTTTTCCGGCCATCCCTGCCGAATGGTGTGAACCTGACTCGCAAGGTCGACCTCTGCATCACCAACCAGCATCCGGTGCCAAGCCAATTCCTCCAGTCGAGGTGTCGAGAGTTCTTCTTCGCTCAGGCACGGCAACAACAATTCGCTCAACGCCATGCTGCGTTGGTCAACGTCCATGGTTGGCCACACTTTTCGCAGTCGGGCAAGTTGCCGTTCTGAAAGACCTGGAATCATGCCTGCGGCGGGTTGGGAGACCTCAGGCAGCGGCACAAGACGAAGGGTTCCCTCCTCGCCCAGATGGTTGACCACCATGGAGTGAATGGGGTCCATGTTCGTATCCAAAGCCGCACGAAGCCACAGGCCAAGGGAGATGTAAGGCCGAAGTTTTCGAACCCGTCGTCCGTTCGGGGCGAGCAATGCAGCAACAGCACCCGCTTGCACCACCGCATCGAGTGCTCCTCCAAAACGACGGCTCTTGGACCCAAGTTCAACGCTTGTCTGAAGGGGCACAATGTGGACGTGTTCGTTGTTGGGCAAGTCCTCGATTTGCCACGTGGCTTCTTCCACGTCCACAATCACCGTGAGGCCAGTCCCTTCTACGGACCACGCAGCTGGAGCGTCACGAGGAAGATGGTGGCGAGGCGTGAAAAAACGGCGGCGATATTTCACCCCGATGTCAAGGCAGGCCGCCTCGAGTTGACCAATGGCCAAAACCCCCTCAAGACTGGCTGGCCCGGTAATGTGAACCATGTCGCTTTCCTTGATGGCGGTTGCGTGGTTTCCAAGAATCGGAGCCGCAGGTGCGAACATCGGTGTGGTGAGCACATCTCGCATGGTGAAACACTCCGAGGAACGGCGCGTTCCTCATGAAGGTGTTCGTTGGATTGGTTGAATCACTCAACCATCAAGCGCAATTCATCACGCTTGTAGCGCCAATCGCTAGGAAGACGCTTTTCTCCGATGTAATAGGAAGCGAGACGGCGGATTTTGGCTTCGGTGATTTCGAGGGCACGCTTGTTGTGGAGGTCCTTGTGGTTGCCTGAACCCAGATGGTTGATGATACCGACTGCTTGGCGCATGAGGTTCATCATGTCCTCAGGGTAAGTGCTGGCCATGTCGTTCTCTGCGAGGACTTGGCCAATGCGCTTTCCGAGGACGAGGCGGACGTTGGGGACGGCGTGCTTGTCCCGAAGAACGGTTCCGATTTCTGCGGTGGAAAGGCCGGTTTTCGCAAGGTCAAGAATGAGGGACTGAACCGCATCTTTGTCGGTATTGGACCATGCAGGTGCCTCGGATACATGAGGACGAGTGGAGCCACTTTGGCCTTTTCTTGACTTGTACATTCGTGCCATTTCACACCACCAAGCGGCCTTCCGACTTATCTCCCCTTCTTAATCACTCCGCCAGTGGCCAGCGTGGCATGGAATCATGCCTTCTTCCTTCGTTGGTGCGATTTCCCGAGGGTTCCAGGCGTACCGGACCATTCCCATCCAGCCGCAACTGCGCGGGCCAAGCCAATGCATTCGCCTCCCTGAATCACTCGAAGGTCATCACCTGACCGTATCGATGGGTCGGCATGCTCGACCAGATGAGCAAAAACATCCCCCCTCCATTCAAGGCCTTCTTTCAAGTGAACCTCCTTCAGAGCACCGTGTTGGTGCAACAATTCAATGGCAGCCCTCGAGAAGGAGAAACCGTTGCGATCAATGGACCAGACAGCGATTTGTGTGCCGTTGTGTTCCAACCGCCAGCGCGGTAACTTTCCTCGGACGACCAACTCACTGCACCACGAATCGGTCCCGGTTGTTTTTCGAGCGATGCTCATGAAATGCTGCTTCAGGCGAAGGTTGTTTTTCTGGTTTCTTAGCTCGTAGGTGGTTTTCGCATCCTTCACCGCAGCGCTTAATCGAGCCAGAGCATCGTAATGGGTGGCGCCTTGGTTCTCCCGTGTGTTGACCACCTCAACGTCAAGGAACTCAAGATCCATGTCGGTATGGTTGATGACACGCTTGTATCCCGTACGCGAGACCAGTGAGGTCAGCATCCGTTGAACACGTCCCAGTTCATCCGCCGTCCAGTCACCCGTGACTGGGACATCGTAATTGGAAGCAGGCCATACGTCCTCGAGGTCCCTTGGAACCAATCCGAGCGGCGAAGTCATCATGACTTCGTGGCAACCTGTCGAGGCGATGGCCCGTAAAAATTGGCCGTGGGATTTTGAAAGACGGTACGGCTTTCGAGCAGAGCATGGTAGCAGAATCATCACGTTCTTCACCGGCTCAGGCGCCTGGTATTCCGATTCCACAAACCGCTCCCAATCGGCCACGAGCGGATCGGTGAGGGCGTTTGGGGAAAAACACGGAAACTCCGTGGATGATGGTCGGTGGGAGGATAAGTTTCCGGGATGCTTGAGCATCAATTCTTGATGCCTGCGAAGGTGTTCCACGAGACGTGGGCTGGAAAGGCTTTGGCGAGTGGCCAAGGTTCGCAGTTGACCGGACTGTACCGAAGAGCGAACCTCATCCAAGGCTTTCATCATGTGGTAGGCTTGCGCTTCGATGCCCGTTTCCTCGTGCCCGAGCGGCCACCTCGGGCCCCATGGCGTTAGCATGACACCGTTGGCTGAGGCTTCTCGACAACGTGCGAGGTCAAAGAGGTCAACACCGAGCGACGCCAAAACGGCAATGTTATCCGGCCCTGCAAGACCAGGTGCCCAAAGCAACGCGCCCGGAAACCGATGCTTCAAGGTCAGGACGGCAAGCGGGAGTTTCCCCGGTTGGCTGGCCAATTGAAGCGCATCGGTCAAGACAACGATTTCAGGAGACAACGTGGAATCGGTCAGCGATTCATCATGGTTCATCCTCTGCCATGATACTGGAAGAAGGGCAGAGGTGCCTTGCACCTCACCTGCGTTGGCGTCTTCAAGGGACGGAGGAAGCACATGGCCGAGGTTCACTTCGTAATCAGGACCAACGCCTTCGAAGAGCGGTGGGGAAAAAGCTCCGAGCGAACGCACCGAAAGCGTGGAAGGAAGGGTGCTTGTTGTGCTCGATTGAAAGGGGGCATAGCTCAGAGGAAGTGAAGGGTCTTCATCCATGAGCACCAAGGCTGGCGTGATGGCAGATGGTGCTTTGCGGTCGCCAAGGCCCCAACACCTCGCATAGCGGTCCCGATGCAAGACGGTACGCCCCAATGCATCGGCCATGGTTCGCCCTAACGCCTTGGCTTCTTGAAGAGTTTGAACCGAGGGAGGGGTGGATTTGAAAGACTCCTCCCACACGCCATGCCATGGGTAGGTGGCCTCGTCAAGTGCAAGCCATGGCCCTTGCCGTGATGTTTCTGCTCTTGCTCATGCCCATTACCAACGCTCAATCTGGCCCGAACTCGGTCGGAGAGGAACGCCTATCCATGGTTTCGCTCAGCGCAAATCAGCACGAAGTCTTGACCCTTCAGGTGGCGGCCAACTCCACAACCCTGCTATCGTGGAATTGCTTGTCTTGCCAAGTTGTGGTCGAAACATCCTCATCAGAGGCGACCACGAGCGCTCACGGTTCGACAATGCGAAGCGTTGCAGCCAACCAAACCACTGACATACAACTGAACATCTCTTCGACGGTCGACGAAACGGTCGCCCTCTTGACCATCCATGGCATCCAATTGGGCGAGCTCACCACCCGACCAGCACCCGGGACATCGGCCGTCCAAACAACCGTGGCCTCATGTGAACGCGTGTTGGATTGCGTTGACCCGTCATCGCAACGGCTCAGTTCATCCGTACAGTTCAACGATGATGCTTCGTTTATCCACCACGGCCTTGTTGAATCAAACCATGACCAATTCATGGTCTTCAATGCATCACAAGGCGACACGCTGGAGTGGCAATGGTTGGCCTCCACCGCCTCGGTAACCGTTCGGATGTACCATCAAACTTCCACTGAAGAGCAACTTCTCAATGCCGTCTCAACCTCCGTGGCAGCGTACTCATCGCTGGGCAACGAAGGCAGTGACACGGCCTACTGGGCCGCTCCAGCCGACGGGAGGTTCATCGCACGCCTCTCAACCGATGCCGCCCATTCGACTTGGGCTGCTTACGTGCTGCTGCATCATCACCAATCCGTGGTGTCCCTGATGGATGAACCATTGGCCAACGGTGCAGAACTTTTCGGTCATCAAAGCCTCACTGCTCCCTTTCAATGGTCTGAAACACAACAACTCATCATCGCTTCGCCACTGGGTCCAACCGAAGTGGCGGTCGACCAGTTGCTTGACGGCACATGGGTCACGGGGGCACCCACGTTGATTGAATCGGGAGCAACGATGGTGGTCTACCCCTACCCAGACGTGAACGGAGGTCGTCTGAAAATCACCAATTCCCCGGTGTTCTCGCTGGAAGTTTCCAGCCGTTCCTTCGCCGACAACGGGACACTGGAGGCGCCTTCCTACCGCCCAACCGACGAAGGCATCGACAACTCCTCCTGGCCAGTCCTCAATTTGACCGAACCGACCAGTGGCGAATTAACACTGGCCGTTCACGACACGACCGATACGTACCGTTTGGTCGTGGACGGTTGGGATGAATCCATTCATTTCATCCAAGTATCCGTTGAAGGCGACCTCACGGGAATGGAACTTCAGATGTGGGACATCGATCAGAACACTGGAGAAGTGTTGTCCACCGACATCACTCGTCCGGTTGGAGATCAACTCAAAATTGGCCTTCAAGTCGGCCGAGGGACGCACTACTTCCAACTTCGGTTTCAAAACGCTTCGGAGGTTACTGGGCACCTTTGGGGCGAAGATGTACAGGAACGAACGTACATGCTCCAACCGGCCTATTCCCTCATCGACGAGGGGGATGAACCCTGGTTCCCACCGAGCGAGGATGCGGTGTATTGGGGCAATGTGGCCCGCTGGTTCATGGGAGTGTTGTTCCTTCTCCCCGTGGTCTACCTTGGCATTCACATCAAGCGTTCCAAGGATTTCGCCACTTCCGTTGCCGAGAAAAAGCAGCGATTGGCCTGGTACATCTCCCGATTGGATAGCGGGGAAAGCAACGCCAAAGAAACCAGAGTGGACATGGCAAAAGCGCTTCATGCTGTTGCACAACTGGAATGGCATGATGGATTGGAGGCCTGGGGTCCAAAGCGCTTGGAACATCGAACCGACGACCTCGCTCTAGCGGTTTGGAGCGTGGATGAACGCCTTGCCAATCACGAGGGAGCATGGCCCATTGTGGTCGGCGTTCACGTGCTGAACGGTACGTGGGACTTGGCTGCTCTACGGTTTGATGCTCCCGAGGGTCAAGGGTTTGACGTCGTTCATGTTGAACCAAGGTTCCTGTTCCAAGGCGAGGAAGTCTTCTTGGACACCATGGCCAAAGGGCATCGAACCTACCTCATCGTGGAACTGGATGGTCCGGCCAACCACGTCGACGTTGAACTCAACGGACGAATGGATGGAGAACCCTTTGCTGCACGTGGTCCTGAAACATTGGAACGAAGATGAGGTTCATGAGCGACGGCGCTCGTCTGCATCATCAAGAATGCTTGAGAGTGTGTCATCAGGTCCGAGTTCACTGCGAAGGGAATCAAGGCTTTTCTTGACCGATTTTGGAACCTTCTTTGGCATGTGAAGTTTGAGCAACACCACGACATCGCCTCGTCCTCCACCTCGTTGGCGGGGCAAACCTCGCTTGCGAATTTCGATGGTTTCCCCAGAGTTCGAGTGGGCCGGGACCTTGATGACCAAAGGTTTCCCGTCCAAATGGTTCAATTCGATGGAGGTCCCGAGCAAGAGGTCAGCAAAACCAAGTGGAAGGGACATGATGAGATCGGAACCTGAACGCTCAAACCAATCGTGCGGTTCAACTTCAAGTTCAATGAACAAATCACCGGGTTCTCCAATCCCCTGGGAAGCTGGTTCACCTTTCCCTCGCATGCGCATACGGGTCCCATGTTCGGCTCCTTCCGGGACGGTGAAACGCAGGGTGCTGGATTTGAGTTCACGGCCTTGACCGTTGCATGCCTCGCAAGGTTGTTCTGCAATTTTCCCTTTTCCACCGCAGTCTTGACAGGGTTGAACGGCTTCCTGAATGAACGGACCGACTTGTTGGCGGACACGAACTTGACCTTGGCCAGAGCAGGTTGAACAGGTCATGAGCACACTGTCTTTTGCCCCCGTCCCTTCGCATGCCTGGCATGCTTCAGGAAGGTCCACGACCACTTCCTGTTCATTGCCGAGGTAGACATCCTCGAGCGTGATGGAGTGGCGCAGAAGTATATCCGAGCCCCGCCTCGAGGCTCGCCGACGCGACCCTCCACCGAAAAAGGAGGAAAAGAAATCACCACCAAGAATGTCTTCGAGGTTGATGTTGAACCCTCCTCCACCGAATCCGCCAAACGGGGAGCCTTGAGGACCGTCATGGCCAAACCGGTCATAGTGCGCTCGTTTTTGTTCATCGGAGAGAACGGCGTAGGCCTCTTGAATTTCTTTGAAGCGATCTTCTGCATCAGGTTCAGTGCTTCGGTCGGGGTGGTACTTTCGAGCGAGGCGACGGAAGGAATTTTTGAGGTCACTCGCCGATGCTGATTTTTCAACACCCAAGACTTCGTAGTAGTCTCGTTTGTCGCTCATCGCATCGTCCTCGGTTTGGACGATGCGGAATCTGCTTTGAACCTCACGCCTCAGCATCAAAGGTCAAGGCCGCAATGTGGGCAAAAGCGCTCAGTTGGACTCACGGGTGCTCCACAGCCACGGCAAACCGGGCCAGTGGTGGCAATGGAGGGCGTTGCCGAAGGCGACATCCCCATCATGGCCATGCTCTCAAGGGACTCACTCACATCTGGAACCACCTTGGGAGCGGACAAATCACTGTCTTGGTCTCGAACCTGCCCTGAGGTGCTCATCACGGTTTCAACGCCTCCTGAATCGCTCATTGAAGTCATGTTGACCTCAGACTCATCGCTGTCTTTGTTCATGCGAAGTGGAGCAACAGGCCGTTGAGCGGTGACTGGAGCGACGCTGGCAGCCTGCTTCAGCCTCGCTTGGCGTTGGGCTTCCCGGTCGGCGCGACTGTCGATGCCAAACATACCAAACACAGCATCGAGGAAGCGGTCCATGGGTCCAATTTTTTGTTGGGCTCCTATGGTGCCAGTGACCACTTCGTCATCCAGTGTTGCACCACCCGTTACGCGAGCGTTGGCTTTGACGATGTGGTTCGCCTCATTCAGCATTTGAACCTCGACTTTGTCGTCCTCGCTCAACTCCATTTCGGGGGCTTCTCCTGAGATTTCAGCGACTGAGCGAGTCATGCCCTGTTGGGTGCTTTTGTCCATCGTAGCGTCAAGTTGGGCGTTGGTTTCCCAAACACCTCGTTCTTCTGCTTCGTAGACGTAACGAATTTTGCGCATGGCTTTGGCACGGTTGTATTCATGGTCTTTGACAACCCCTGAGCGCCGGTAAACCACAACACCGAGAAGAAGAGCGAAGGCGTACCAACCGTACATGAGCCGCGGTTCCAGTTCAAACATGGTTTGCAAAGGCGGCAAGGAAAGATGCGACACACCCATCACGAGCAGAGGCAGCGCACTCAAACTCCTGTTGGTGAGCCCCTTCTTTTCCCGCATGCTGCTCAACCTTCTGTTCATGGGTTAACTGATGTATCTATTGGCTTCTTGTGTTCAAGCACGGTCCGATGAAGGCCGACCTTTGCGAACCAATCCATCGATTAATCCCAAGCTAAAACTAGCGTGGAGCATCAACAGACACAGCGGAACGCCCAAAACAGAAGAAAACCCAGGTTTTCGGAAAACTTCTCCAATTCCAGAAAGAACCAACGCACATCCGTAAGCGGCAGGCAGAGTCCAGTACCAAACCGAACCTCCAACGAAGAGCATCAGCGTTGAAAGAAGGCCAACCCATGGAAGAAATTCTTGCCATTTGGCTCGTGTTGGATGCTTTAACAAGACCTTTGTCCTCCAAAATCCGTACCGATGCCCCATTTTCCACCACTGTTTCAACGTGTTTCGTTTATGCATGCTGACCTCCAGCATCGGATGGCGGTACAGCACATAACCCGCTTTGACCAACCGCATGGATAGGTCACTGTCTTGGCTGGTCATGAACGATTCATCCCAGCCCTGAACGGCGTTTAGGGCGTCCCTCCGATGCATAACAAAGGCGGGAACATTGGTTGGCCCCATGATTGTAAATTGACTAAACTGGCCTCCACTTTTTCCAAGCGGTGAAGCCAGCGCACCTTCGATCCATTGCCCGGCACGCGAGACGGGGCCGGCGTGAGCGACAACCCGAACACCAACGGCAGCAAGGCTTGAACCCGCCACCTCAGAGCAAGCATCCCACGCTTTCATGCGTTGTTCAAGGTGGTTTGATTCAACCGTGGCATGGCCAATCATTTCGATGAGGTA
>CEQX01356395.1_pt1 | contig 17055 bp, 13 predicted proteins | sample 356261 | NCBI WGS metagenome assembly CEQX01 (sample SAMEA2621076, study PRJEB7988) | marine metagenome | isolation source: saline water (ENVO:00002010), including | reverse complement strand
CCTCCCAATTGACTGTTCTGGGACTACTATTATTTATTTGTTTTGGAATACCTGATTATTTTAATTTATTTGAATTTAAAAAACTATATATTACTAGAATAGTCTCTAATGTTTGGCACAACTCAACTTTAATTTTACTATTTCCTTTTACTTTTCTTCTTTTCTTTGAACAATATCAGGTATTTGAAAATCCTTTGAAAAGTAAACCTCTAGATTTAGTAATAATTACATTTTTAGTATTAATAAATATAATTATAAAGCCTTCTTTTGTTTTTGTTTATATACCTGTTACTTTGATTTTTTTGCTGAAAATAATGCTATCGTTAGGCTTCAGAAAAATAGCCTATTTATTTTTACCAATAATTTTAGGCAGTCTTTTTTTATTAATCCAATATCTGATGATATATAAATTTCAAATTGGATCTATTCAATCAGATGAAGTTAGCCAAGTTATTATTGTTAAACCTTTTAAATATTATTTATATTGGATGCCAGCTTGGTATTTGCCTATAATGTTCTTGTTCTCATATACTCTACCATTTTTTAGCATCATATTAAAACCAAAAATACTAAAGTATAAACCTTTTTTATATGCATTATGTATGAGCATATTTGGTTTATTGATTTCAATTTTTGTTATGGAGTCTGGTCCGAGGCAATGGCATGGCAATTTTATGTGGCAAAATATAATATGTTCATCTTTATTATTTTTAACAAATGTGATTTTTCTAAATACATGCTATTTAAAAAAAAATAAAATGTCTGCTAAACTAAAATTTCTCGTAGGTATTTTTATGTTACATTGTGTTTCAGGAGTAATATACCTATTTAAGATTTATTATACACATATGTATATTTAAACTTGTTTTTAAAAATTATTAAGAATTCAAACTAAAACAACGGTATTAAAATTTTTCTTTATATTTATTAAATAATCTAAAAAAAATATGGACTATTTTATATTCATCAATTTATTAGTTTCATTAACAATTTTAAATGTTTGGTTGTTACGACATAATAAACAAACACCCTATAGAGGTGGTGATTCTAATAACATAAAAGAAGAGTTCAATGTTTATGGATTACCAGCATGGTTTATGTATATAATTGGTACTACCAAAGTAATTTTAGCAATTTTACTTATTGTCGGCATATGGGAGCAGCAAATTAATTTTTATGTTGTAAGTGCAATGATTTTATTAATGCTTGGAGCGTTAGCGATGCATTTTAAGGTAAATGATCCCATCAAAAAATCTCTTCCTGCCTTTAGTATTTTACTATTATTAATATTTATATTATTGAATCATTTATAAATAGATAGAATTGTAAAATCTGATATACTATTAAATAAATCCAATCAAATAATTAAGTTTTAATTTTTGAATTATTTCTAAAAAACTTATTAAGCTCAAAAATTGTAATAAGATTATAATATAATTTTACAAATGATTAAAAAAGAAATTACATCAATAATACAATCTCGTAAATCGGTTTACCCGAACGAATTTAATGGTGAAATAATTAGAAACGAAGATATTATTCAATTATTAGAAAATGCAAATCATGCACCTTCACACAAAATGACTCAACCTTGGAGATTTAAAATATTCTACCAAAATTCCAAGAAAAAACTTTTAAAAGAAATAATAAAAGTCAATCAATTTTCTGAAGTCAAAAAAAACAATCTTGAAAAACGTTTTGAAAAAACAAGTCATATAATTAGTATTTGCATGAAAAAAAATGTTGAGATACTACCAGAATGGGAAGAAATTGCTGCAACTGCTATGGCAGTACAAAATATTTGGATTTCATGCGTAGGAAGTAATATTGGTGGATATTGGAGTACACCAAGTTATACTAAAAAACTCAGAAAGTTTCTTGCACTAGAAAAAAATGAAATATGCTTAGGTTTCTTTTATTTAGGAATTCATCAATCTGACAAACAAAAAAAACGTAGAGACAGTGTGAAAAATAAAATTCAATGGTTTAATTAAACACTAATTCAAACTAATTTATTTCGATCAAATTACTCGACTATTATTCTAGATTTCATTTGAGGTAAATGTGGTGTACATACAAAATAGTATGTTTTAACTTCATTCATAACTAAAAAACCAGACTCTCCATAGTCTAAACTATAACCATTATTTATAAGTTGTGAGTTATTATTATTGTAATCTGACTCGCTAACTTCAACTAAATTATGTGTAGAACCTAATTCAAAAAAAATTGTATCTCCAAGCTCACAAGTTATTAAACTTGGACTAAAGTTATGACCAGATGTAGTCATTACATTTGATGGAATAATCTCGTTTTCTTCCTTATTTGAGCAAGAAATAAAAAGTACGCTAAAGACAATAGAAATTAAAAAATATTTTGTGTTGTTCATATTTTGAATTTATAAATTATTAAAAATATCCATAGTAGAATAATATTATGGCCAATAATAAAGAAAATATACCTCTAATTTTTAATGTGTTTTGTGAATATGATTTATTTGATACAAATTGAGGATAGCAAACCAAAACAAATCCTTTAATTAGGGTTAGCCATCCAAAGAAAGTTACAAATCCAATTAAAGAAAATTCCCAGATATTGTGTAAAATAACAAATGGCGCTCCAATTAAAATTGAAATGTAGCCCATTGAAATTATGAAAGTATCATTTTGCAAATTAATAATCATATTTTGTCTAGATTCCTTCCCTATAATTAATGAAAATCCATTAATTAATGATAAGATTGCTAAAAATTTTAAAAAAAATTCGCTGTCCATTTTTTTATTAGATTTGATACACTAAAAATAACAAATATTTTGAAAAGTATAAGTATTAATAGTGTAAATAGTTGGTATGAAAAAGTAAAAGACAATGGCATAATTCTAGCAGAACATCAAACTAATATTGATGGCAATAAGGATTATTGGGGTTTTGAAGATGCAAAAGAAGAAGCTCAATATGAATATGAAACTTTAGCAAACCATGGTGGAATATATTGCATTTATGAACGAATACTATACTTTATTGATGTTAGCTTTTACCCATTTACAATTCATGATATATATATCCTTGAAAAAGGTGATATTGCACTAATACCAATTCTCTCAAATTTATCAGAATTTCCTATAGATTTTAATGACTTGAATAATGAAAAGCCCAAGGATTTAAATTCTAATTTAGATAATTGGGATTGGTTAAAATCATGTCTAACGGACAGTAATTTAAAAGAAGACTTTGGATGGTACACATACAGAGCATACGGAAAAATACCTGACGGTGTGAGCAAAGTATTTTACTCAGATTTAATTAATTTTCTTACGAGATAATAAATTAACATTATGATTTTAATTGATTTTCTTTGATTGTCTCACTTAATAATATCCCATCTTTAAAATTTAAAAATATATCTTTTTCAAAAATTGATTGATATCCTAAGTGAATGTATTTTAATAGTTTTCCTGTTGGTATTCTAATCTCTCCACTAAACCAATCAGCAAAAATCTCATGCTTGCCAGGAAATAGATAATCAATTCCAACTTTACATATTTTGTCGTCTTTTTTAATCTTTGCATGAAGATTTATCAAAAAAAGTTTATCGTCGCGTATCTCCCAAATTGCTAAGTATCCTCTAGCACATCCAGTTGAATAACCATAAAATTCAATACTTTTTAGCTTCACAAGATAAAAATGTAAAGGTTCAGATGCCATCAAATATTTTTTCGACTTGTAGTTTAAAATATCTCTGATTTGGGCAGTCATAATCGATTAAATTTGGCATCACAATTTAATATTATAAATTGAATTAAACTCTATGAAATATTTTTATATATTAGCAAACTTTCAACTTATTAACATTTAAAAGTTAATAATTATCGAAAAAAATGAAGACAGAAGCTGAGAAGTATTTAAAAACATCTGAAGAACAAAGCATTTTAGAAAGAGTTTCTGAAAAAATACTTTGGAATACTAGATTTATAGTACTGCTAGCTGTTCTCTTTTCAATCCTTTCAGCTATTTCATTATTTGTCTTTGGAAGTATAGAAATTTTTCATGCTATTGTAAATGATAACCCGCTAGTTAACAATGGAGCAGGTCATAAAGAGATGCTTTATAAAATGATTTCAGCAGTCGATCTCTATTTAATTGGCATTGTACTATTAATATTTGGCTTTGGTATATATGAGTTGTTTATTTCAAAAATAGACATAGCAAGAGAAGATTTAAGTGTAACTATTCTTGAAATTGAAAATTTAGATGAATTAAAAAATAAAATTATTAAAGTTATTGTAATGGTTTTAATAGTATCCTTTTTTGAAAGGGTTTTAAAAATGTCTGACTCATACTCCACAGCGATGGATATGCTTTGGTTTGCCATATCTATTTTTGCTATTTCATTTGGAGTATATTATCTAAAAAAACACGATTAATGAGATATTCATTATTTATAATACTATTTTCATTTTTCTCATGCACCAACATGACAAAAGAAAGCTATATTTTAAATTATGAGACATTTGTTAATGACATTGAACTCAAATCTGAAGATTTTAGCACAAATGATTGGTCAAAAAACGATTCATTATTTGAAGTTTACAGTGTTAATCTTTTTAGTGAATACGAATCACAATTAACAACAGAAGAAAGAGATAAAATTAATAACCTTACTGGAAAATATACTGGACTGAGGATTAGTAATTTTGGCAAAGATATATACAAAAGTATTGAGGATTTTGGAGCTCAATTTGAATCTATGCTTGAAACTATTTCAGAAGAATTAAATCATATAAATGACACTTTATAATTATGAAAAAAAATAATTTTTATTTATCACTAATATTATTAGCTCTTATGATTTCTGCTTGTGGCGGTGATGATTTAGCTATAAATGTTGAGGAGTCTAAAAAAATTACTAAAAGTCAAATGATAGTCAATCAAGGCTTTAGTTTTCAGGACAAAGCTTCTGAGCCAATAGGAATGGGAATTTTTGGCGATGGCAATGTTAATACGGGAGAGTTTTTTGATGTTATTGATAGTTGGGAGAGATTTAAAACTCAACAATCAACAGATACAGATGTATATATAGATATGTCAGGAGGAGTTGATTTTGGCATTGAATCGACTCAAGAGTATCTTGAGGAAATTACACTTACTCTTAAAAACGATGGTAACTATTTTAAAATTGCAAATGAAATTGAAGCCTTTCCGATTACCAATTATAAAACAGCATATTCTGAATTTCTAAATAAGGATAACTATAGAGGACTCTTCTCAAAACTAAAATTAGCTCTTGATAAATGTGTTAATCAAAAAGATAAAGTATCCATTTTCATAACTGATTTTTTGCTAGATGAAGGAATAAGAACAAAACCAAGCTCATTAAATTCGAATATTACACGCAAAATAACTGAAGACGGTACTGCTTGGGCTATTGAAGAGTTTGCCGATTATTTTGGTGATAATAATATATTAGAAATAGTTGCTGTACAATATAATCATCCTAAAGGTATCTATGGATGTAAAGGTCAATCAAAAGATTGTTCTAAATATCTTTACTATATGTTTTTTACACCTAGACATTTAGTTGGAACTAATTCAGCAGTTAATGACATAATATCATCAATGAAATCATTTGATAGAACTGAATATATTAAGATTGATCCTTTATCTTTTGGGTTTTTTAATAGTGAAATAAATGGCGTTGGAAATGTTGAGTATAATTATTCTTCAGTAAGAAGACTTGCCCCAAAGATAATTGATGATTTTAATGTTCAGTTTATTCCATTTAATATAAACATGTTTCGTAGTAGCCTAAATGACTCAGGAGTTGAAATATTTGATGATGTTAAAATTATTAATAATATAAGTCTTAATGACAGAAAAAATCTAAACAGTTCACCATACAGTTTAAAAGTAGGGGCAAAATTTTATGATATTACTGATTTTTTCTATGAAATAAACTCTATAAATAAAAATAAATTATCTGATTTTGGTATGTCATTTGATGTGAATAATTATCCTGGCAACTTAAAAGATCAAAATACAGATAATTCACTATCAAGTCCTAGATCAAAAATAGAGAAGGATCTTTTTAGTTTCAATGATAGAAATTATTCTGTAACACTCAATAAGTTAGCTCTTAATAACTCAGCATATTTTGGCGGCGACAAAGAACATGGAAAATTATATTTATGTGACATAGAAATTATTTCGCCAACATTTGATGATTATAAAAATGATTTTTTAAAATGGAAGTTTTATAATGAATACGGGTATCTTGAAAATAATGGATTAATTGGAAGTATTAATAAAGCACTACAAGCCAATAAAGGAAATTATAAAAATAAAGTTCTATACTCATACATTATAGCTTTAAATGATAATAAATAATTAAAACCACTATGAACAAACAAAAATTTTACACAACTATTATTTTGATGTTAATGTTTTTTAGCGGCTATGCCGAGACAGCAACTACTTCATCATATAAAAGCATTGTTACAGTTATATATTTACAAGCTGTGACCGTTGGCGCAATAGTCTCTATAATAACTATAGGCCTTGTAAGTATTAATGCATATGACCTAATTGACAAAAGAATAAGAAAACAACGTGATGTGTTAAAAAGACGCATTACATTTTTTACTGTTCTACTTAGCACTCCCCTAATTTGGATATATTACACTACTCAAATAATGTATAACTCCGTTAGCAACAGTATAATGGGATTTAACTGGTCTATGTCAGATGCTTGGATTGGTAAAAAATTAGTTACCGCATATGTAAACGGTACATTATATGTTGGGCTCTCCTACCTTGTCTTCTTTATTTTATTTGCTTGGGTGTTTACAAAATTTGGCAAATACAAAGGATACACAGTTCTTAAGAGTAATCATAAAATTTTAGGAATAATTTCATTTAACAAAAAAATTAAATAACTATGAGTACAGATACAACACAAACAAGTAAGTATTTTCTAGTATGTGCAGGAGGTACAGGTATGAGATGTTTACAATCTTTTGTAAATATGTGTGCTTTGGGAATGTTTTCGGGTCAAATTGTTGATTTATTATTATTAGACACCGATGCAGAAAACAAAGACAAAAAAAATGCGGAAAATTTAGTTCAAAAGTACAAAAGCTTGATGAATAATTATGGTGAAGCTAAACATGACAAAGCAGGCGAATTCTTTTCAACTCAAATTAATTTATATTCATTTGTTCCAGATTATTCTAAAGATACATCAAAGCAATTTACTTTGTTATCAGAAATGCTAAAGGGTGATCCTAAAGTTAATAAAAGACTTGGCGATTTAATGTATGATGAGCCTGTTCAAGAATTCAATCTTGCACATGGTTATCGTGGACAAACACATTTAGGTTCATATTTAATGTATCATGCCTTTATTGATGAAATTAGAAAAGCAAACGCTGATGACAAATACAAATCATCTAGTGAACTTTATAAATTCATTGATAGAATTAAAGACGCTAATAATGAAGGTGAAGCCAGAATCTTTTCGATGGGCTCAACGTTTGGAGGGACAGGAGCTTCTTCTATCCCAGTTATGCCAGTTGCCATTACTGACGCAGCTAAAATAATTACCGGAGGAAAAGTAGATTTATCCAACTTGAATTATGGAGCTACAATACTTGGAAATTATTTTACATTCCCCTCTCCTTCCCAATCTCACAAGAAGAAAGAAGGAATAGTCTGTGATTCACAATTTTTCCCCTACAATGCTGCATTATCCCAGATGTATTATATCAAAGACCCTTCTATTTTAGAAACATATAAAAGATTTTACTTTTTGGGATGGGGAGAATTTTCTAAAGTAAATACTGAGGATTACAAAAATAAAATTTCAGGAGTAAAAAGTTCAAAAACAATAACTGGCGGGAAAGATCAGGAAAATCCAGCTCATTTATTAGAGTTTATGTGTGCTTTTGCCGCAAAACATTTTTATGAAACTGATAAAGTTGAAGATTTAAAGCAAATCAGCAAAACTCAAATGAAATTTAAAGGACTAGGATTCGCAAACAAAGGTGATGATAAAATTCCAATGGTACATTTTGAAGATTTGGTCACATATCCAGCTGAATCAGGAGAAAAGGGTATTGACGAACAATTTAGAGCTAATTTATATGCACTGTATGCTTTTAGCTCAATGCTTCAAGAAAGATACTCAGGTAATGTAGAAAACTTTTTATCTGACTTAAATAAATACAATTCAACGTATGAATTATCAGATGAAGAAATTGAATCATTAGGATATTTTCTTTCTTATTTTTCTGTATCTACTGATACTATTGATGGAAAAGAAAAAAATATTCCAGGTTGGTTTTCTCAAATATGGCATTCTCTAAATGAAGCTCCTGACGGAACATTTTTAGGTATAGATCCAAGAGTTTTTGGAGGTCAAAACGAAAAAATGTGGATGCCTGAATGGTCTTATTTATATAAAGAAACATCAGAGAGTAACCAATGGGATCAGTTTATTAAAACTTTTAAAAATAAAAATGGCAATAAAAAAGATGCTAATTTATCAGATTTACTGTCAGATGTAAGGCTTGCATTTCATAGTATGACTCACATCATTATTGATCCAGAAGCCAAAAAGAAAAAAATTGAAAACGCAGAAGAAGTACAAGCGTAATAATTAATATTTAAGTATACCGACATGTCAAAAAAAGCAAACAGAATAGCACTACTTGCAAAAAATGGTAATATATCATCAGGAATTACAAAAGCAGATGATGGATGGAATGATTTAACTCAAGTTGAAAATTATGTTGAGAAAATTGAATTACCAAAGCTTAACACTGATACTGATATTCAGAATATCCTAACAGCAATCCCATCACCATGGGCTCGTGCATATATGCAATATGCAGCACTTTTAAGACCATACTTTACAGATCCATTTAGAAAAAGTGCTGATTATGCCGGAGAAACTAAAGATACTGTTCAGGGAATGGACTCACTTTATTTATCTCTTCAGGAAGAATGGAAGGGATTAATTGCTTTATTAGCTCTTAAAAGTGAAAATATCAATGTTGAAAGAATTGTATTAGAATATGTTGATGAATTAAAATATGATGAATTAAATGATGCTCAAAGATTTGAAAGAGTTAAAAACGTTTATCAACTTAAAGGTGCTTTTGGTAATATGTTATTTGCAGATGCAAATGTTTGGGGAGATGTTAATAGACCTGATGGTGAATATAATCCGCCATATTTCCAACTAATAAAATTTGATGAAATTCTAATAGCAGCAACACATCCTAGATCACTAGCATATCCTGCGGCGCACTATAAGGAATTGGAAAATAAAAACATTTCATGGTTCAAAAAAGGAAAACTTGTTGACCCATTACATCATTTAAAAGCTCCTGAACTTGATAAATTATATCACTATGTCAATCAAATTAGAAAAAATTTAGAGACCTATGATACTAAATTTTCTAAAGATGAAGTAAATACAATAAATCTTAAAAAATTCCTTCAGGATTGGGCTCAAGAGATTCAACTATTTGTTGAGCAAAAACATACTTCATTTAAAATGCGAGATGTTGGTGTTCTTGATTTTTTCAATGAATTTCATTCACCATTCGATATTGTATTTAATATTGATATGAAAATTTATAAACATGAAGGTAAATATTTAACAGAGAATGTTACTGGTGATTTAGAAGAATTAAATCCTGATCAGCTACTTCTTGATGCTAAAGAATCGAAAATAATTCTATTGAAATCTGGTGGTTTTAATGATTATTTAGCAACTGCATTAGAAGCAATCGGCGATGATGGAGAAAAATATTTTTTCTCTCTTCCATTAAGTGAATTAGGATTAAGAGAATTTTACTCAAATCTTAATACATTATTAAAGTTTGGAAAAGGAGATAAAAATATTTCTGCCAAATATATCAAGTCAATTGAATCTGTGGAGGTGACACTAGAGGTAGAAATTGACGGGCATAAAACACCATTTTCTAAAATATATAAAATACAAAATGTTGATGATCCCCTAGATACAAATGTTGTTCTATGGCCAAACTTTACAGCTAGTAATTGGAATTCTTATTACATGTATTCTGAGGTTTTACATAATGATGATAAAATAAAAGGTATACCATTAATTTCAAAATCTGATGATTACGAGGAATTAATGTATAAAAATGGTAAAGAGAATGAACTGTACTACATTACAGATGAATTAGATGTTCCAGATCATTTACAACAAGCTAATGCGCATTTATTAGTGAGTTATGATAAGGATAGATTAAAAGGTTCAGATCTAAAATATGAGATTTATAACTCTAATGTTCCTTTTAAAGGAATCGAATTAAGAGGAAATGAAGGCGACTATGACGATTACAATTGTGGTTATATTTTATTAGATGATTCAAAATCTGATGCTGCAAAAGGAATTGTTAATCTTGATGAAAATGAACTTGCTAAGGTTGATGTAGGTATTGACTTTGGAAGTACAAACACTACAATAAGTTACAGAACAGGAGATGATACATCAACTGTGTTATCATCACAAAACCGAAGAAGATTTTTATTAGGCCATGATGTAAATGATAATAATTCATTAGCTAAACCAAATGAGTTATTTTTCTTTCAAAATGATGAGCCCGGATATTTTTATAAGTCTTCATTATTAACACATCATAGATTTCGTTTAAAAAATGCACCAGCATCTTTTGCAAATGTCATTACAGGTGGGTTTCCAGTATGGGAAGAAAACCTTAATATAATTGGAGGTGACGAAGAAAAAGTTTTATTAGATATTAATAATACTAACGCCGAAATATTACATGACTTAAAATGGCGAAAGCAAGATCAACACATAAAAAATAAAAAAGCATTTTTAAAAACTATTTGGTTGTTAATAAATGCAGAGCTATTTTCAGATAACAAAAGACCGGTTTCTCTTTCATGGTCATATCCAACATCAATGCCTAACTCAGTTAGACATGACTTAGAAGGAGTATATTCTGAAATGGTAAATACTGTTGTACCTATTAATGAAAATTCAGTGTCATTGGCTCAAATTGGTGGAGACAAAAATTTACCGTTTAAAGTTTTATCAGAAAGTGAAGCTGTTTCAGAATATGTTTTAAATAAAGGAGGAGTTAGTGTATCAAAAGATACAGTACTTATTAACTTCGATATAGGAGGAACAACTTCTGACATAAGTATTTTAGTAAATGATCCAGGTGATAAAAGAGCTAATTTAATTAGACAAACATCTGCAAAATTAGCAGCAAACAGAATGTCTACTGCGGCTAAATTTTCTAAAGACTTAAGAAAATGTATTGAGTATTTTGTTAAGAAAAATCAACTAAATATTAAATGTTTAGAGGAGTTTGATAAGAATTCAGATGTATCAACATATCTACTAAATATTGTTTTCAATAAACTTGAAAAAAATAAAATAGATGGCAGTCTATTTTACAATCAATGTTGGAACCCTGACGACGATACCTTAGATAGAGGTGAAACAAGAGGACTATTTGCTGTAGCATCATATATTTCTGGCTTATTATTATTCCACACAGCTCAAAAGGTAAGAGGGCTTATTGAAAATGGAGAATTAAAGCAGAAGAAATATCATATTAAATTTAACTCATTTGGAAAAGGTGGAAGATTATTTGATTGGCTAAGAAATGGTGTTAATGAAAATGAAGCAAATAAGTATTATGAAGATTGTTTTAGACTTGGAAGCCAAAGAGATTCAAATGATATAGACATAATCGCCTCATTTGGAAATTACGAAGTTGCAGAAAATACTAAAAAAGAGGTTGCATTTGGTTTAGTAAATAAATATGAAAGTTTTAAAACAGATAGCAAGAGCGGAAGTGAAGTTATTGGAGAAGACGGATATAAGTTTAAAGGAAAACCACTTTCTTGGAATCAAGAAATTACTCCCGAAATGATTCACGAATTTGGCGAAGCACTTGAATTCCCAACTAATAGTGATTTACCTAGATTTACTCTTTTCATTGACAGATATATTTCACTTGTAAGAGATTGGAATGTGTTTGATACTTCAGTAATAAAATCAGAAATCTCAAGCTTTGCTGAAAGAAAACTTGAGAATTATGTAAAAACAGATGCTGCTTGGATTGATCATAAAATGACAGCTAATAAACTTGAACTTAAAGACTTTAAGTTAACTGCATCGCCATTTTTATATGAAGGTATGTGTTTTTTAGATGAAGTGTTAATTCCAAAACTATATTCACTTAACCAAGACAATACAAAACCAACGGTGCTTTCTAATGGCGAGGATGAATAATAAATAATTGCAATGCATAAATGAAGAAATATTTATTAATCTTCATGCTTTTTTTGTGCAAAATAATACTTGCACAAGGAGTGGTTAATTCTGAAAAGCTATTTATTTCTGATGTAGATAAGTTTTCATTAGTATTTTCCCCAAGTATTGATTTACAAAAAGGAAATTCTGATGTTTTGGAGTCTGGCATTCAACTATCATCACTTTATAAGCTAAATGCTAAACACTGGATAAAAATTTCAGGAGGATTAGATATAATTAGAGAAGATGGTGAAAATGTATCTAACGATCAATTTTGTCAAATTAGACATACTTACACACTCAATAATTGGAGTCACACCTTTACATTTTATCAACTTCAATCAAATTTTAATCTTGGCGTATCCAAAAGAGAACTTATAGGAGCTGGAGTAAGATTTAAACCTATTAAAACCAAAAAAATTAAATATGATTTTGGGCTAGGTATTATGCATGAAGTTGAAGAATATAAAATAGATATTGATAACTCAAATATGTTTAGAATAACATCTATGAGTATAATGAAATTAATATTTGAAAGTTTTGAATTAAAAAATATAACATATTATCAACCAAGCTTTGATAGCTTTTCAGATTTCAGAGTAATGAATGAATTTGATATTTCATTTGAAATTAATAATTGGCTTTCATACGAACTTAATTATATAGTAAGATTTGATAACCAAAAACCAATTTTTCTTGATGAAAAAATTGATAATTACATAACCTCAGGCTTTAACTTTAAAATCGAAAATAAAAAATAATATGTCATTGAGAGTTACTTTATTTATAAGTTGTATTATCAGTTTTTTGCTAAATACCGAAAGAGGCTTTTCTGATAACCCAAGTAAATTAACTAATCACGCGAATCTTTATTATTGGTACGCTACAGAATCACAACATAAATTATCTCTTTATGACTCTGCAAAAGTTTATGCTAAAAAGTCAAATTATTTTCTTAGTACAATGGATTCTTTAAATCCTGAATATGAAAAATTATTGATGAAAAATAATAGTATTATCAATCACTATGATCATACTAATTCGATAAACTCTGATAATTTAAATGGAAGGTACCCCTATTTCCCAATTATTATGGGTGAAAATAATCATCATGTATTAATTGATGATGCTAATGAATTATGTTTAGAAGAAGCGTTAATAAGTCTAGGTTCACAATTAAAAGGCAGTAAAGATATTTTTTCTCAACCATATTTTAGTGTTATTCAAACTAATTATGATGATCCTGAAATTTATGAGGTCATAAGACAAGTAGTAACATCTGAGTCGTGCCATTATATTATTAATTCACACGAGATGATAGAAGTACTTAACCAGTTTAAAACTAATTTTAATACAAATGATTTGAACTTATTATCAAATCATTTTGACACTAAGAAAATAGGAATTATTGATATTAACTTTATAGATTCCATAAACAAAATTTATTATAACTCTGCAAGCTTTAAAGAATTTAATACTAACTCAAATGTTTTAAATCAAATTGCATACGTTGAAAGTTTCAAAGAAGATAAAATACAAAATAAAAAAACAATGATCAATGCACTAATAATGTTATTATCATTTCTATTAGTATTGTTAGTGCTAGCTAAAATAAAAAGTGTGCTTTTCGTTTTAAATTATTTCTCATTCTCAATTATAATTTCTTTTATAATTATATACTTACTTATATTAACCTTGAGATTACTGCCAGCACAAGGAATTAGTTTTTATTTAGAATCTCAATCTCTTATATGGAGATTTTCTACTGCATTTATTTTTTCAATTGTTCCAATAATAATAACGTACATTGGCACAATGAAAGCGCATTTTTTGAAAGAAAAAGTAAATAAACCTATGAGCTTAACTGCGATTTGCTCAGGTGTATATTTTACATCATGTTTCTATTTTTTATTATTCCACATATATGATAATGGACTAATAATCGAAAATTTTGTTCAAAATTTTGCTTTAGCAGGCTTCTTAATAGTTCCTGCTTATAGTATAGGCTACTCATCTTCTAAATTAATAATCAATAATGAAAAAAATAATTTATTTTTTATTACAATAAATTTATTATCAGTAACATCTCTATTTTATTTTTTAATTCTATCCCCAAAAATTGAAACTCTTATTCTTCCAATTTCAATTATAATAATTGTTAGCTTAATTAGCCACTACTCAAATAGTATTTTAGAAACTATTGATGAAATTTTCAAATCTAAAAAAATCATAGAATCACAAAATAATAATGCATTCAAATTCGTAATGCCAAATAATTTTATTCAAAAAACAAATGAGGATAGAATTTTTTCTGATGATACATTAAATGTTAATATGATTTACGGAGAAAATGGCTCAGGAAAAACTAAAGTCGTAAATGAAGTTTCTAATATTATTGGATCTTCTAATTTTTTCTATGGAGATTGTGATAAAGAAACAAGTGTAATTAATTATGAGCCATTTGTGGAAGCATTTTCTGGGGTTATTGGCTCAGGCACATTTGACGACCAAGCTTCTCAAGCAAATTTTCTTAGCGAAAAATTAAATGATTCAGGATTATTAGATTTAGTTCCAGGAGGTCAAATTGTAGGAGCTGTTACCTCTTCAAAAACTGGTGAAGTTAGAGATCATAAATTTATAATTAGAGAAATAACTGAATTTTTACAAAAAAATAAAGATGCTACAATCATAGCTATTGAAGATATTAATAATATTGATCCTAATTCATTGATTTTGCTCAAAGATTTAATTTACGAAATAGGCGTTAACTACAATAAATATGGTAAAATTTCATTCATTTTAACTTCATCAGATTCATCTAGTGATGAAAATAATTTATCCTTTATTTCTGAATTAGCTACTAATAAAATAATTAATGAAAATATAATTTATTCTGATTTATCAAGTCAGTATGTAGATTTTAAATTTGATTTTATAAATAATCTAAGATTAGATTATGATTCTGAAATTAAAATTTTAAAATTTTTGAATGAAAATGAAGTTGATTCTCCACTTCATATCACTGAAATAGTAAAACAATTAGATACGTTAAATTATTTTGATGAGAGCAAAAAAAGATTATTACCAAATTGTGATTTTAATAAAATTTCTATTTCAAAAATAATTTCAGGCATATATACTGACACAATTGAATCATTTGATAATGAAATGTATAATATTTTAGAATGCGCATCTTATATTGGGAAAACGTTTGAAGCGAACGTAATTGTAAGTATTTTAGCTAAAGAGAGATTAGACATATTAAATAGATTAAGAGAAGCCGAAAAGAAAGGTTTAATTATTGATAAAAATGATCAAGATGATATTTATGAATTTGTATCAAGATCATTTATGAAAGAAATTAGACATTACAGTATCAACCAAAATCTAGAATATAATAATGAAAATTCAAACGTCAAAGTATCACAAATAGTAAAAGAATACAATGAACGAATTATAAATTATTTTTATTCATTAAAAGATTTCAATGTACAAACTATAGATTTAAATCTACTAATTTCATTAGCTAATAGATCATTTGAAAATAACTTTTACAGAAAAACAACTAATGATAGATGTATTGAGCTGAATAAAGCTGCTGCTGAAAGATCTCAAAAGTTAGGCAATTTTGAAGATGCATTAAAAATGTACAGCAATTTATACGAAATTTCAAATAAGTTTCAGTATTTAGATTTGAAACTTGAAGTTTTGTTAATAATGATTAAAGATTATATTGAAATTGGTCAAATTCAAAAAGCCCTTGAATTAGAGAGTGAATTAAATAACAGTGCATCAAAAGAGGATCTGGAAATTGACAGAAAAATATTAAAATCAAATCTATTGTTATTATCACTTAGAGAAAATGAGGCTTATGATTTATTAAATTCATTAGAGATTAGTAATTTAAACCCAAAGCAAAAAATTAACTATAATTTATTGCTAGCACAAATTTTAGATGCTAGAGAAAAAGATGATGATGCTTTCAATATTTATAATAAACTATTAATTGAAAATAATTTATCAGAAGCTCAAACTTGTTTAGTATTCAATAAGTTAACCGATTTAAATATTCAACACAATAAAATTAAAGAAGCTGAAAAATCAGCAGAAAAAGGTCTAGCTATTGCAAACAATATGAATAATGAGGATTTAACATCTAATTTTATTTTTCACTTACTAAAGATCTCTTTTAGAAATGGGAATATTTCATCATATAAATTATTTAATAAAAAAGCTATTGAATTTTCTGAAAAGAACTCATTGAACTTACAAAATCAGTTTTCACTTTTTGTTGCACAAGTAGCAAAATACATTAATAACGAAAGTGAATTTAATGAAATAAAATTTTCTGCTGAAAGACTTCTCAAAATGGCTAACTATAATAGAGACTATGGAATTGAAAATAACATATTACTATCTTTTACTATTGTAAAATCATTAAACAGTAATGATAAAAATACTCTTATAGAATTAAAAGAATTTCTTTTAAAGAATAAGATTGATGATCTTAGATTAAAAATCACATTACATATGATGCATGATGATTTAGCAATTTTATATAAAAATAAATCTGAAATGTTCATCAATAATATAAATGAAGATATAATTAGAGAAATTCCTACTCTAGCTCCAAAATATTATTATTTAAGAGGAATAATTAATGGAAAATCTATAAATGAAATGTCAGCCAAATATTATGAAGAAATTTCTAAAATTAAGGAATGTATATTTTA
>CEQX01157536.1_pt1 | contig 17068 bp, 14 predicted proteins | sample 356261 | NCBI WGS metagenome assembly CEQX01 (sample SAMEA2621076, study PRJEB7988) | marine metagenome | isolation source: saline water (ENVO:00002010), including | reverse complement strand
GTATTGCTGCAGGTAGTCTCCTCTCTATACTTGTTTTTGCCTTCGTGATTTATACATACGAACGCAGTCTGCCTCCACCAAAAACAATCGAACCACCAACTGCATTGGAACTGGAAAGGGTATCAGCTGTCATTCAACATCACCTTGGAGGTGAAGAGGAATGAAAGAATCCTCATTGTCGATGACATGGAGGATGATTCTCCTTGCGTTCTTACTTCCTCCCCTGTTTATCCTTGCTTTGGACATTACGTTTTACGGCTCGTTCAAAGGAATTGATTCGGGCGTTACATTTACCCGTTTTGCCAACGCTACATTGACAGCATATACGCTCTGTTCGCTGTTTTTACTCGGCAATCTGTTTTTCTATGGAGAGTCGAGGAACAGACCATTAGCACCATTGGTCGGCATGATTTTTGCAACACTCTTAGGAATTTTATCGACTTGGTTTTTCATCGGGCAAGGTCCTATGCTCTTGGAAGATAACGGTTCTGTTCGGGCTCAAGCGATCTATAATATCGTTCACATGTTTGTCTCATCAGGGGCCATTTTCTTGGCTGTTTGCGTCGCTTTGGGTGTGACTTTTTCAGCAATCACATCCCAGAAACCTCGCAGTGATTTCGATTTAGAGGAAGAATAACCCACGGCTCCATCACGAGATGTCAGCCGTCGGTTTCATAAGGGGGAGGTCGGTGGAGCGGCTATACAGGTGCTTCTATGTCGAAAGGTACTCCGTCCATGGGTAAGCGACAAAAGACTGCACATATTCGTTGCCGTCGTTGTGGACGTAACGCTTACCACAAGCAAAAATCAGTTTGTGCATCATGCGGATATGGCGAAACATCCCGCATGCGTAAATTCAGCTGGTCTAAGAAGGCTCACCGTCCTAAAGCTTGAGGCGAAGGATATGGTTCTCAGCCGCAATGGCTACAAAGCGTCAAGCACTCGATGGAGTTGAGGCAAAGCAATGTGTGGCATCATTGGAATCGTTGGGCGTAACAATGTCCATGTTAACCAATTGATCTACGACGGACTTACAGTGCTTCAACATCGAGGCCAAGATGCTGCAGGAATCATGACCGATTTCGAGGGTCAATTCCGCTTGCGCAAATCAAAGGGGCTTGTATCGGACATTTTCTACACCCGTCACATGCGCCGCCTTCAAGGTCACATTGGTATCGGTCATGTTCGATATCCTACTGCGGGCTCTTCATCACGTTCAGAGGCTCAACCATTCTATGTCAATTCCCCCTATGGTCTCGGTCTCGCTCATAATGGAAACCTTACCAATGCATCCGAACTTCATATTCAATTAACCGATAACCACCACCGTCATATGAACACGACAAGTGACTCAGAACTCTTACTGAATATGCTCGCAGTTGAGTTAAGTATGAATTCGACGAATCTTTCCATTGAAGGTGCTCCTCATCTTGATATTGAAACGGTGTTTAGTGCGGTACATAACCTTCACAAGCGCGTTGAGGGAAGTTACGCTTGTGTTTCGATTATTTCCGGATATGGATTACTCGCATTCCGCGACCCACACGGTATTCGACCGCTTATTTTTGGAAAGCGAGAAATTGGTGATGAAACCGAATGGATGGTCGCCAGTGAATCTGTTGCAATTACTGCACTTGGTTTTGAAATAGTGCGAGATGTGGAGCCGGGTGAAGCGATTTTTATTTCCACCTCAGGTCACTTCTTTCAACGTCAATGTTCTGAAAAAGTTGAAGCATCACCGTGTATTTTCGAACACGTTTACTTTGCTCGGCCAGATTCAGTTATTGATGGCATCTCGGTTTATCACGCACGGTTAAATCAAGGAGATGTTTTGGCAAAACGCATACTTGAACAATGGCCCGACCATGACATTGATGCCGTCATTCCAGTTCCCGATTCTGGGAGAATTGCCGCTCTCCAAATGGCTGATGCCTTGGATGTACCTTATCGTGAAGGTTTTGTCAAAAACCGGTATGTCGGTCGAACATTTATCATGCCTGGTCAAGCGTTAAGAGAAAAGTCAGTTCGTCGTAAACTCAACGCAATTGAGCATGAATTTTCAGGGAAAAACATACTTCTTGTGGATGATTCTATTGTTCGGGGAACGACCAGTGCACAAATCATTGAAATGGCTCGTGATGTTGGTGCAAAGAAAGTTTACTTCGCTTCAGCAGCACCTCCAGTTCGATATCCGAATGTCTACGGAATTGATATGCCTGCAGTAACTGAATTTATTGCAAACGGCAAATCCGTTGATGAAATTAATTCGATCATTGGTAGCGACCGGCTGTTTTATCAAAACCTTGAAGATTTGATTGAGGCGACTTCTATCGGTGAACATCCACCAGCGCGATTCGATACCAGTTGTTTCAATGGGGAATATGTTACTGGCAACATCGATGAGGCGTATCTTGAAAAATTGTTTAATTCCCGTAATGATACGGCGAAAAAAGAATCGAGTGAAGACGATGAAATCGTCGACATGCATAACGATAATGCTGATTGAGGCGTTTCGATGACCCAACAATCCTGGATTCTTCGCTTCGGAGAATTGGGTCTCAAATCAAAAGTCGTTCGTCGCTCTTTTCAACGTTCATTGAGAAGAAATCTTGTGAAACTTGCTGAAAACTCCTCGGTACCCTTAGTCCGTGACAGATTACGAGATTTTGATGTGATTTACTCAACAGCGCCTACCGACGTTGTTGAGGATTTAATCTGTCACGGGCTCGGCATTGTTGCGATTGATCGGATGGTTCAACTCTCAAAAGATTCAGATCCGAAACGAATTTCTGAACTTCTTCTCAATCGCCATGAACGTGTTGGGCAAGAGAGAACATTTGGAGTACGCGTTAAACGACTGGGAAAAAAAGGTGAGTGGGATTCGCAGTCATATGCTCGTGCCCTCGGTGCAGCGTTGATCGAGAAAGATCCTTCTCTGTCTGTTGATTTGTCTAATCCTGATTGGTGGGTGAAAATTATTCTGGAACCCTCTGCAGTCTCTTCAATTGAGAGGCGAATTCAAGGTCCGGGCGGATTACCAACTGGCGTTCAAGGCGATGTATTGGCGCAACTCCAAACCAAAGAGGATGCACTGAGTTCCTTCCTAATTATGCGTCGAGGTTCACGAATTATCCCGGTAATGGATTCAAAATCAGAATTTGTAGAATTGCTCTTGAAATGGGATCCATTCCTTGGTGTTCGAAGTCGGACGAAGGATGAGCATGGCGAAATGTTTCAACGCCCAGCATGGGGTGTCGTAGGACTTACTCTTGAGCAAGCTCAACCGCATATCCAACGCCGTGAAAAAGCAATAAAAACAACACCACTTTCAACACTCGAACCTCTCTGTGGATGGACGAAAAGAGAGAAGCAGGCATTATGGAAACATCTCAATGATCCCAGCCGACATCCGGCTCATCCAGATAATACTTCTTGGTTTGAATGAAATCTCAGATCAAACAAGGGATGAGGTTAATTGTCGTAAGGCCTTCAACGATTCATGCTCGCTACCCATTCGGTCAATATCGCCTTCAAACCAGAGGCAAAAGTGACCGCACTGGAATTATCCTCAAAGGGTGATTTTGCTGTATGGGCTGAAAGTGATGGTCGACTTTTCATTGCTAAAGAAGTCAAAGGAGTTTTGACACCGACAGGCTCCTGGAACGCTCCAGCTTTCATCCGCTCTGTTGTTTTACGCAAGGGTCAAATCTTTGTTCTCGATGACGAAGTAGGACTCACATGTTTAGATTCGAAAGGTGAAATCATTTGGCAAATTGAAATTGGCGCTGGTGGTTTTGATTTGCACGAACTTCCAAATCACCTTGCCCTCATCGATGGATTAGGTCGATTACACCTGGTTAATTATGATGGCACCGAAGTCGTATTGACCCAAAAATATCACGATATTTTACGAATTTCAACCGTAGGTGATTACTTGATTTTAGCTTATGAAAGCGGCGAAGTTCAAGCACTTAAAAATGGCAATTGCTTATGGTCACGTCCTGCTCGAGGCCAGACTGGAGAGTCGATTACTTGCCTCGGCTGTGATAAGAACAATCATCTTGTTTTGGGTAGAGAGGGATATGCTCTTGTTGGTGGAGAGGAAGAGGCTTTAGAAATTGAAATTTGGGACATCGATCAACAACGACTTCTTCATCGAGTGGACGTAAAAAGCCGGTTACTTCACACAATACCCAGTACAGAGGGATTTCTTTGTGGATTTGATGACGGTGAAGTTGTGGAAGTCCTCTCTGGTGATTCATACAGGTTTGAGTCTCGTCTTTCATGTGGTTATCCTATTCAAAAATTGCTTTTTTGTCGACAATCAATTGTTGCATCTGCATGGTTTTACATTTATGGAAGAAATGCAGATGGGGCTGAATGGAAAATTGAACACCAAGGGATGCCGAACATGCTTGTCGCATCCCACGACGGTTCGGTTTGCCTCTTTGCAGGTGAAGATCAAAATGATTGGACTGATGTTGAACCGATTGGAATATTTTCTCTCTCTGAAGAAATATTTGAAATCGATTCTTCTGAGCTTACGCTTTGGTTTGAAAAGTCAAACGAAGTTGAATCTTTAACGGCTGAAGAACTCTATAGAGTCGATGATGAAATGAACTCATTTTTTTCTCAAGAGGAGTTAGAATCGATGGAATCTTCTCAACCAGCTGGTGTTGCTGTTGAAGCACTGCACAGTGCATTAGAAGGCACTTTCATCGCATCGCAAGATGTTGCAGAAGACGGCTCTCTGGATATTGATACCGATGAATTACTCGCAGAACTTGATGACGCAATGGCAAAAATGGCACTCATTCCTTCGGATGATTTGATTGATGAACTCAACACTGAAGTGGGAGAAATCATTGTACCACGTGCGGTTACAGGGGATGATCAGAATTTGAATGCTGATGAAGATGGTTCCGCAATTGTCACACTTGATGGAACTCAATCTTATGACCCTCAAGGCCGAATTAAAACATGGTCTTGGATTGAGAGTAGCGGTAAAGAAATTGCCTCATCTGCGAAGGTTCGAGTCCGTATTTCACGAGGCCACCATACTTTTGAACTGAGGATTTGTGATCGTGACGGGCAATGGTCAAGCGATTCAATCCATATCAATATTGATTGAGGCTCAAGTCTCATGAAGGTGAGTGCTGTCGCACGTTCATGGGCGTCATACAACCATGGGTCGAAACTTTCGTTGTTGGCGTATTGCAAATGCGTTGTTCTATTGTTACTGATCGGATAACTGGTGACACCGTTATTATCGACGGAGGTGGCGAACCTGACAGAATCATCGATTGGGTCGATGGTTTTGAGGGCATAGGCCCCGATTGGTCGAACGGTCCTCGAGATGTCCAACAGATGGAACTGGATAAAATTCCAAAGCGTAAGGTCGTTGCTTTACTCAACACCCATGCGCATTTTGATCATAGTGGTCATATCCCTGACCTCCTCGAACGCTATCCTGTCAAATGGTATCTCCATCCAGCGGACACTTATCTGCAAACCTTAGCCCAAGAATCTGCTCTACGTTACGGATTACATCTTCCTGCTCCTGCAGTTGCAGATGTTGACTTAGTGCATGGCGAAATTATCAAATTAGGTTCCCTTGAGTTTGAAATTCTTCACACCCCCGGTCATTCATTAGGTGGGTGTTGTTTGCGATTACTTGTTGATGATGGAACAGACCATTTGTTTGTTGGAGATACGCTTTTTGCTGGCTCAGTTGGCCGTACGGATATTCCAAACAGCGGTGGAGATTTTAACGTTCTAGCCAATTCAATACACACACACTTGTGGCCGTTAGATCCCGAAACTCTCGTATACCCCGGTCATGGCCCACGAACGACAATCGGTTATGAAAAACATACAAACCCGTTTGTCGGTATAGGTGCGGGTTCTGGCGAATACGGTCGAGGCAAATATGCCTGATTAAGCCATCATTGATGCGAGTGAAGATTGCAATACTGGCAATGCTTCTTCCCAGGTAGCCACAATTCCGTAGTCTGCGTGTTGGAAAATCGGTGCATCTGCATCTTTGTTGATAGCAACAATGTATTTCGAAGAGCGCATTCCAGCCAAGTGCTGAATAGCACCTGAAATTCCCACAGCAATGTAGAGGTTTGGATTGACTGTTTTTCCAGTTTGACCTACTTGCATCGAATGCGGAATATCTTCCCATGTATCGACAGCAGCTCGGGAAGCCCCAACAGCAGCACCTATGGTGTCAGCGATGGCTTCAAGATGTGAAAAGTTAGCAGGAGAGCCCATACCTCGGCCTCCGGATACAATGATATTTGCTTCTGCTACATCAAGGCGACTCGATGCACGGGCCATAAATTCTTGAACAGCAGTTGCGACATTACCGGTCGTGTCGACAACCGAAACATCACCAGAGCCGCCGCTCCCGGATGAATCAAACACATTTGGACGAACAGTAACTACGGCGTCTCCAGTTAGACTGACAGTTTGCATAGCCTTGCCCGAGTAAATTGGAGATGTCAAGTTGCCACCTTCGATCTTAACGACGTCTTGGACGACAGATATCCCTCTTCGAGCAGCAAGTCGAGCGGCCAGATCTTTGGATTGAGGGGATGCAGAGGTCAGGATGATTCCTGCAGGAGCAACAGCATCTATGGCGGAAGCCCATCCTGCAGCATCATAATTTGAAAACACATCTGATTTTGCGGCAATAACTTTTGCAGCACCAGAAAATTGGGCGGCAGCATCAGCGACACTTGCATCAGCGCATGGGACGATGACTGTAGGTTGTGAACCAAGTGCATGAGCAGCGGTTATGAGTTCGGATGTTGTAAGGTGTACAGCACCTTTGACGATTTCAGCGATTACTATTGTTTCTGACATTTTTTTCACCTCAAATTACATTTGCCTCATCACGGAGGAGTTGTGCTACTTCAGCTGCTGCAGCCCCGCCTTGGTATGATTTACCAGCAGGTTTTGCAGGTGGCATGCTATGAGATACCACGGATATTGAAGAAGTAGGAATATCGAAGTTGTGAACATCGACTTTTGCTTTCTTGGCTTGCATGATTCCTTTGACATTTGGCTTTCGAACCTTGATGTTTCCTTTGTCACATGAGACTACAGCGGGAAGAGGCACGCTGACACGAGCATTTCCACCCGAAGCAGGCATGACGACTGAAAGTTGATCGCCGAAAGCAACGCTAATCGTGTTTGATACAGATGACCAGCCAAGACGTTCAGCAAGCCCTGGCCCTGTTGACCCTGCTCCTGTGTCAGCAGCAGACTTTCCACAGTAAACGACATCTGCTCCGAGATTCGAAACTGCAGTAGCAAGAACAGTTTGAAGTGCATTCGAGTCAAGTTCAGCATCACAATCGATACGAACAATGTGATCGACGCCAATAGCCTTCGCATCTTTGAGAACTTTGTCTGCTCCAGCCCCACCGACGGTAACAGCAGTGACTTCACCGCCACTCGAGTCTCGGTGTTGAAGTGCAGTCTCAACAGCGAATTCATCGTAAGGGCTCATGACTTTCTTTACTGCTGAAAGGTCGACTCTGTCTCCTGCGACAGCGATTCGAGCATTGGTATCGGGCACTTGTTTAACGAGGACAATAATGTTAGCCATAGTAGAGACACTCCATTGGACAGACTTTACCAACCAAAAGCGATTGATGAACGTTTGCACTGCTTTTTTTGGATTTTACAGTGCAAAGAGAACGTCTTTTATATTCTTTCAATGTAAGGAGTAAGTTAAAACATACTTATCAAAACCTTTCTTAACCGCCACACTTCGCAGACAGAATCCATGAAGCGAAAATCCCCAACCGAGCCACCTGCTAAAGATCAAAAAACACTCGCTTCTTGGAGGCTTCTGTTTGAAAGTAAACCCTACAAACAAGACCTTGATTCTCGACCGGGAGAAGGAGAATACGTCTTTGGATTCGAAATCGAATGGGATGATTTAGATGATTTTGAAGACCTTCAATTTGACCTTGCTGAAAACTTTGAGGCGACTCTGAAGATTGGAAACCAAGTCTTAAACGAACAATATGCGAATCGAAAAATGTCGACAAGAGCGGTGATTCGAGTCATCAATCTACCAAACAATCGCTCCTATGAAGTCAGTGATTTACGGATGAGAGACCGTTCTCGTTTCCTTGCTTTCGACGCCATTGTCACTTCGACAAGTCCAGCGATTGGATGGCTGAAAAAGAGCGCATATCAATGCAATGATTGCGATGCAAAATGGTATGTAGATGAACGATTAGCTCGTCCGCGTGAAAAGGTCAAATATTGCCGAAGATGCCTTGATGTTATCATCCAAGATATGAAATCAAAGAAACCGCAATCCTACCATAAGGACCCAGATGATATTTCTTTAATCGTTGAAGACTGCTATTATGAGGATATTCAATACCTCGATATCATCTCTCCAATGATGCTCGAGAGTGGTATGACTGACCCATCAGAACAAATCCAAGTAGTTGTGTTTGATGAATACGTTGGGCAATATTCGAAAGGAGATTGTCTTACTCTCAATGCTGTTGTCGCTGTTGACCCGTTGATTAATCGTGATTTCATTCGAGATACTCGACGAATGATTTTTCTTAAAACTCACAGTATTGAAGAGGGATTTTCCAACCATGAAGAGTTGGAGTATATCCCTGATGCAGAGTCTTCACTTTCTGAGCGATGAAACAGCATCAAGAGTTTCTGGATTTTTCTCAAAATGTTCGCTGATACTTTGCAAGCCTCGGCTTATTCCATCGGCGACACCTAACTTTGCGTCGAGAGGGTGCAGTCTTCCATCTGCAACTGCTGCTTTGAAATCTTCGAGTTCCGTCCAGGTCGAGGGTTCACCGAATTTAGGATTGGGGGTGACAATAATCTCTCCCCATTCAGGTAAGACGACATGTTCGGCAAGCTCATAGACGGGCGAGAGAGGGTCGACAGGGTCAAGATAGGCGTGCTTTTGCATTTTTTTACGAAGGGCTTTCTGGCCATCGTGTAATAAAATTGCACCTGAAGGATCGGATTTACTCATTTTGTGGTCAAAACTTTCCATTCGAACTCCGGATGATTTGAGCGATGAAAGAATGGGTGTGTGCAGGCATGTAGGCTTGTTCCAATCCCATCGAGATGCAACATCACGCATGAACATGTGCGCTTTGCGTTGATCCATTCCACCAAGCGCAACATCAATGTTCATCTCAAAAATGTCACTTGCTTGCATCGCCGGATAATAGAACTTCGACAAATCGTGGTCAGATGATGCCTCATCTCGACCCATAATCGTGAAGGTTTTGCGCACCTTGGGCAGTGTTGCACCCTTGGAGCATCGAAGAACTCGTGCCCAATAATCACCAGAGTCCATTATCTGTGATGCCCAAACGAAACGTAGTTGCCCGGGTCCATCACCTTCCGGAGGGTATCCGAGCAGAGCACGGAATGTTTCCTCCATATATCGTGCAGTCGTTTGAATATCTTCCATAACTCCGTCAAACTTGTCATTTACCCAAGCATGCCAATCTGCTAAGAAAATGAGGACGTTTGCATCGGCTTTGAGCATTCGACGAAGTTGCAATGAGATAACTTTCCAGCCAATGTGAGCTTTTCCTGAGGGTTCAAAACCAACGTAACAGCGAATAACGCCATCTCCCGCCATACTTGTGCTGTCGGCTATGCAATTGACCAGATGGCCAATTCCGACGGTCTCCTCAACTTGTCCAACCATCAATGCTAATCGTTGTTGTTGGTGTTTATTGAGTTCAAGAATGCGGGGACAATCTTCGAGAAAAGATTCGAGCGATGAATCAATGCTCATGGTATCACGTTCTTTAGATTAAATCGTTAAGTTTCTTGACTTTACCTTCTGATGGAGGGTTACCGGAATCAATCATGGATTGTAATTCTGCAATCATTGCATTGGCTGTGTCAATTGTCTCTTGATCGATACTCTTACTCATCTCCATCATCTTGTTCGCCATCTTGATGGCAGATTTTGCTTTCGAAAACTTCTTTGCATCTTCTTTTGCTTTGTCGCCTCTTTGTTTTGGTGAATATCCAGTTGCTTCATCGAGGAACGATGACCATCTTTTCCGTGATTCCATGGCCTTTTCTCGCCCACCATCTGCTGAAAGGAAACCATCGAGGTCATCACCTTTCATTTGTTCGACATCGACGACGAGTTTACCATCTGAACCAAAATGCCCAGTTATGTGAGTTAGGATTCCGAATGAACCAGTGAATACACCTTCTGCATTCACCTGAATATCGTCAAAATATGTGGTTGCTATGCGGGCAAGGCCAGCATTCCCTCCGATGTTTTTCTCTAAACCGCGCTTAACTGCGAATCGCTCCATGCATCGGCGAGGAACCTCTGTCCCATAAGGCTCACCGTTGTGAGCAACGAGAAAACCACTTCCTTGCGTAGGAGGGGTTTTTTTGTAGATGGCATTGGGCAAATCATGCGAGGGCCACTTTTCGTCGGATTTCTTCTCGCAATCCTGCTCTTGCCGAGCGTCCCTGCACAGCCAGAATCACTTATCCAACTTGAATTGGTTGACACGCTCGGGGATTCTGACCTCGGCATCAATGCTGGAAAGGTTTCTCCAAATGGTCTGTCGGTCATGCTTGTTGGAGAAGATGGCTATGCGCACCTTCTCTCCGCAAACAATGCGGAAGACCGAGGCCAAGATATTGAGTTGAATACCGCTCGAAATGCTGCATTACATGATGTCTCTTGGCATCCGAGGGGCGAAACTGCATTGTTAACTGGTGAACTCGGCGTTGCTCTGCGATACACCGCTGAAAATCATGCGATTTCAACGGTGAACGGTTCAGGTTCTATCGTCGGCTTACACATGACTGCTGTAGAATGGCGGCCAGCTGGAGATTATGCTTACTTTGGTGCTGCGGATGGAACGGTTTGGAAATTTTCAGAGGGTTCGGGGATGGAGGCAATTGAAGGTACGCGTTCCTCTGAAATAAGTGACATAGCATGCCACCGTAATCAAAACGTTTGTGTTGTTACTACTCTCAGCGACGGTCTTGCAGTACTTTCTTCCAATCACCAACTGACGTTTCTCTCTGGAACTGCTGGGGAGACATGGGTTGGCGTCGATTGTGCCGACCCGACGCTGAATGAATGTGTAGGTTTTGCAAGCGGTCTGAAAACTCAAGCAATTCGCCTTGATATGGTTGACCCAAGCAAATCAACTCTTCGGGCGATGATGCAACTCTCAATGCTCGAGGGTGATTTCACCGGCGTCTCTCGAGGGTATGATGGAACGACGTTAATTCACATGGCGCCGTTTTCAACCATTCGTCAGCAACCATTAATTTCAGAGGCTTTTGCTCAAATTGTAGCTCAAGATGCAGTGGCTTGGGACCCTGTTGTTTCGGGACGCTCCATTGAAGTCGTTTGGGAAAACGGCCACCAAGAAGGTTTTATCATCACTTCTTTTGGAAACATTGTTTCATTCGAGACCTTTTCTGAAGAAGTCGAGTTAGATTTGATGTCCATTGCTGTAATGGCAGCAGTGACAATTTCAGTCCCTGGAGTTGTTATCGGACTCATTTACATGAACAGTCCTTACCTCCAGAATAAGTATCTGAAGTTACGGGGTTTGGACAAAAAATGAACCTCATTGTCTGACTATGAGAGGGTTAGGTTCTTGAAGCCCCTCTGCAACCGTAACATGAGAGGATACTATGGAGCCTTACGAAGGGATCGATTTCTACGACATTGAAAGCCTGCTTACCGAAGAAGAGATCATGATTCGTGACATGGTTCGTGACTGGGTCGATGAGGAAGTACTTCCAAAGATCGAACACGCATGCGCAGAAGGCGTTTTCCTCGATGAATGGAGAGTTGCCCTTGGTGAAATGGGTGTCCTTGGTGCTCCATTGAAGGGCTATGGATGCCCTGGGCTTTCCTATGTTGCATACGGCTTGATCTGTCAGGAACTCGAGCGTGGCGACTCTGGATTACGCTCTTTTGCTTCTGTGCAGGGTTCACTTGCCATGTATCCAATTTGGGACTTCGGTTCGGAAGAACAAAAAAATTACTACTTACCAAAACTGACATCCGGTGAATGGATTGGATGCTTCGGATTAACCGAACCGGACTATGGTTCGAATCCCGGAGATATGATTACAAAAGCTGAAGACAAAGGCGACCATTACTTACTGAACGGTGCGAAAATGTGGATTACAAACGGAACAATTGCAGATGTCGCAGTTGTTTGGGCCAAGCTTGACGGCGTCATTCGTGGATTTATCGTTGAGAAAGATGATGAAGGATATACTGCTCCTGAAATGAAGGGTAAACATTCACTCAAAGCTTCGGTTACAAGCGAATTGGTTTTCCAAGATTGTAAAATTCCAAAAGACAGAATTCTGCCAAATGTAAAGGGATTGAAAGGTCCTTTCTCATGCCTTAACAACGCTCGGTATGGAATCTCTTGGGGTGCTTTGGGGGCTGCCATGTCATGTTTCCACAGTGCGAAAACCTACGCTCTCTCACGCATTCAATTCGACCATCCAATCGCATCATACCAACTGGTGCAAAACAAATTGGCTTGGATGCTGCGAGAAATTACCAAAGGACAACTTTTGGCATATCACTTGGGTCGAAAGAAGGATGATGGAACTTGGTTTAACGAGCAAATTTCACTGGCGAAGATGAACAATGTCGACATCGCTCTCGAGATTGCCCGTGTTGCTCGCGACATTCATGGGGCGAATGGAATACTTGACGAATATCCGGTCATGCGCCACATGGCAAACCTTGAATCGGTGAAGACCTATGAAGGCACTCACGATATCCACAACCTGATTATCGGCCGATACATCACTGGAATTCAAGCATTCACTCGAACGGTTTGAGTTTCGCACAGCTTAACTACGCCCGAGCAATCGAAACAGGCTTTTATATGCTCTTGGGCTTGATTTCAAAATGAGTTGTTGGCGTGAACCTGAGTTTAACCGATCGGATTGTTCGAGTCACGGCCGGCCTTGGCATGGTTGCAATCGACTATGCATCAGATATTAACTGGGATATCCTTCTGCTGTTTGTTGGTGTGTGGGGCGTTCTCACCTCAGCATTCGGATTTTGCCCGTTCTACAAATTGATAGGGCATTCTACATGTCCAATCTAATCAAACCGCAGGAAGAATTCCGATTCTCGCAAGTCCAGACCAGATTGGGTCAAGGAATGAAGGAAGGATTCTGTGTCGCATGTAAACAGCAGCGGCTAAACTTATTTTTTGTACCTTGTTCAATTTGACACGCTTTGTGAATACGTCTCCTTGCTGGCGCTCAATCTGTCGGAGAATCTTATCATAGAATGCAATCATTGCTGCAGGAGAATAACGGGTTCGGCGGGGAAGCAGCGGTAAGAGTTGACGAGCCTCTGCCAAATAGGTGCGCGCTCTACGGGCATATTCTCTGCAGTATGGCTCCCAATGTTTGTTGAGGACAACTTTACCATCCAATTCACTTTCGACAATGCCGTTCGATTCAAGTTCGTTCAAAGGAAGATAGACACGGTCACGTTCGATATCTTCACCGACATCTCGCAAGACATTCGTGAGTTGCATGAAAATCCCCCATGATTCCGCGAATTTCTTCGCACGTGGATCTTCATAACCGTAAATCTCTATGCACATCAAGCCGACAACAGATGCAACACGGTAGCAATAGACATACAACTCATCAAAACTGCGATAACGGTTGTTGTATAGGTCATCTTCCATTCCTGAAATGAGGTCATCAAATACATCTCGTGGAATTGAATATCGTTCTACAGTCTCCTTCAATGCGAGGAATACGGGGTCGGTTGAATAGACATCAGAGTAACAGGTAGACAGTTTCTTGCGGAAGAAAAACAATTGCGTGATTTTATTGAGGTAAGCCTCATGGTCAAGAATAGTGCCTTGGTCTTGCAGACTTTCCAGTTGGTCTCGGTAAGCAACTGCTTCAGGGTCCATTTCACCCATGCTACCTGGGAATCTGTCTGCCCAATCACCGTCTGCAATGTCGTCTGCTCTCCGACAAAATGCGTAGACAGCACACATAGCATGGCGTTGCTCATCAGGGAGATACTTGAAAGAGTGATAGAAGTTACCCGCTTCACGAATGGTCAGTTCTTCACAATATCTGAATGCTAACTTGGTAAGTTCTTGAGGGGGTTTGTCCGACCATATAGGAGCGTCAAGATGAGAAAAGGGGTCTACCAATTCGTTTGTTTCTCCAACAATTCCAATAAAAGTCGCACCTTCACGAAGAGCTTCCATTGCAGTAACACTCACTGCTTTAACAGCGTCACGAGCGAGCATTACACCCGCACGAAGGCGGTCAAGTGTGGTCATTCCCTTTTGTTCGACATCGGATTCCCTTGAATTTGCGTTCCCCTTCAGCGGGAAAAGCAATTCCAAAGGTTTTCGGCGTTCGAGCATCGTGACCAGTTACCGCTCATACTCTACCCTTTTTGAGTTCTGCCCCTAATTGAACAGAAATTGATTTTTCAATTTCCTTTATTTTTCTTCAAAAGGCGGTTGACTCCACCGGGGATAATCAAGGCACGGAGGAGTTTCTTAGCATACGATTTGATTTCATCACGGGTGACTTTAATTCGTTCTTCAGAATTGAGGACATTACCAGTTCGTAATAACGTAACCGTCCTTTGACCGATGAGAACCGGAAGCATGCATGAGGCTTTGAGACGTAGTTGTGAATCTGGTAGCATGGAAATGTATTCGATTGCAGCATCGAGGTGCTGATTAGTAAGTTCGAGATACTCATCATATAATGGTCGAAACGCATCAATATTTTCGTCATCTAAAAGGTCTTCTGGGGTGAGTTTATGTCTCTCAAGGGCCTGTTTAGGTATGTAGCACCTGCCGAATCTTAAGTCCTCAGGAATATCTCTCAAAATATTAATCATTTGCAATGATTTTCCAAATCGAATTCCCTTTTCAAAGAACTCTTTTTCTTTTTCTTGAGGTAGTGAAAACAGGTGTTCTAAGGACATTTTACTCCAAAATACGCCTACTGAACCTGCAACTCTATACGCGTAGTCATCCATCTGCTCATCGGTTTCAAGCGCAGAAATGTTCCCTCCTTCGTTGGCAGTTCCAAACCGTTCAAGATCGAGTATTTGTCCTCCAACAATGACATCGAGACATTCAAGCATAAGTTCTTGGTCTTTCGAACTATAGACTTGAAGTCCGTCAACGACATCCTCTACATTTCGAAGGAGTTCTGCCTCATTCTTGTTGGCTTGAATATCGGCAAGTTCAGTAAAATCCGGGAGAGATTTCGATTTGCCTTGAGCAACATCGTTGTATTGTTTGAGATTTTTGAGTAGAAATTCGGTTTCACCGTGTTTTGAGTCTGCGATTGTGTCCGCCACTCGAGCCAGAAGGTAGAGCAAGCCAATTTGCCCACGTATCTTCTTTGGAAGATATTTCAGGGTCGGATAAAAGGAGCGAGATGTGGATTCGAGCAAGGCATCGATTTTCTCATTAATGAGCACTGCCAAATTATCCCCTCGAGTATGGGCAATAGTTCTCTGTTCTTGACCCTGTGGGGTAGTCATCTGAACAATTCTTGGTTTTGTGTTCTTCTCTCTTTTTTTACCGTTCATGGGTTCAGTGTTCATACTTTGGCGAACATTGAATCGATATATTTACTTCAAAATCATCGGTATTCCGTCGTAAGCCTTTAGGGAGAGTTATGCGAGCGCCAAACCTCGGGGTGGTATCGTGAACTGTGGCTCTTGTAACGAACAGATTCCTCCTGACAGCATATTTTGTCCTGAATGTGGTGCGAGACAGGAAATGTCCCGTGCTGGAGGTTTTACGAATCCGAATTCGATTGGACTGAGCGGCCAAGAAGTCTCAGGCGGCCGAAACTTTGGTGTTGTCTCTGGTGAAGCGGTCCGTCAACAACGTGACATGAATGTCGGAAATACGAATATTCCACCCGAGGTACTTCAACAAATTGCCATGGGTATTCAGCAACAACCGAACATCCCACCTGGTCAGTTCCCGCCTCAAAACCTGCCTCCAAATCAAATGGGTCAATTCCCTCCTCAAAATTATCCCCCAAACCAGATGAATCAGATACCCCCTCAAGGCATGCAACAGCAGCAACCTCCACAAGGCAATGTTACATCTCACCTCCAATCCGATCGTCCACAACAAGCCCGAGGGCCGTCCCTTTCCAGCGGAGCAGTTCCTCAAAAGCCCGTGAGTAATATTTCTGCCTTGACTCCCGGTGGCACTGTTGTCGCGAATAATCCGGCTTCGTCTCCAACCGATGCTATGGTTAATCGATTAGCTGAAGCAGAACGTGCTATGAAAGATGAACGCCGTAGCCAATGGCTCAACATGAACCAATCTCCGGCAGGTAACGTTCTTGCCTCGCTTGGTGCAGATTTACCATCTCATCTTCGCGGAGGCGATGTTTCAAATCCAGCTCAAGATGTTCTCGCTGGGGCTTTAGGTCAATCTTCAGATGCACCAAATGAAGCTCTCCTACGTAGAATGTGTGAAGTTGCTGTTCGCCGAGTTGCCCGCAAGCGAGGTGTTGCTGTTGAAACACCTCAAGCCAAGGTCGAGTCAGATGTTTTGAATGTCAATGTGACCTACATCGACGATGGTCGAGTTCTTGATACCCCTGATGATCTTACTCAAGCATTCCAACACGCAATCGAAACCGAAGTTGCATTGAAGGGCTTTGATCTGACAACCGAACTGAAATTATTCCGTTCGAAAGATGGGGAAGTGGAGAATCTTGATGGCGATGATTCATCAGATGATGATGTTGAGATGTTTGCTTGTGAAATCTGTGATGGTTTGGTCAAAGAGACCGACAACGAATGTCCTCATTGTGGCGCAATGTTCGAAGATGAAGAAGAAGAAGTAATCACCCCTCAACGACGTGGACCACCTCAGCGCGGAGGCCCACCAAAACGCAGCGGTCCACCCGGTCCTTCCAGGAGTGGCCCGCCCAAGCGCAGCGGTCCACCTGGTCCTTCGAAAGGCGGCCCTCCAAAGAAGAGCGGTCC